>Ga0209517_10000206_pt1 | contig 106144 bp, 82 predicted proteins | sample PeaSoiMetSII2010_FD_187695 | JGI IMG/M metagenome (GOLD analysis project Ga0209517, IMG submission 187695) | Peat soil microbial communities from Weissenstadt, Germany - SII-2010 (SPAdes) (version 2) | ecosystem: Environmental > Terrestrial > Soil > Wetlands > Peat | place: Germany...
AAAAAACAAGCACTGCGGCTTATCGGACCGTAACGGACCTACAAAATTCTGGAGGGGATTTGCAAGTGGTTGATAAGGTTGGCGTCCCCGACGGGATTTGAACCCGTGTTACCGCCGTGAAAGGGCGATGTCCTAGGCCAGGCTAGACGACGGGGACGGCGGTCAGGCAGGATTTGCGCTTAAGTTTGATGCTAACAGCCCCTTTTCACGCTGTCAAAACGCGGACGCCTACATCGTCGACGGCTCCGACCAGTTCCCCGCACAAAGCCCCAGTCGCATTAGAATGATCTGGCAGTTTGCCGTCCAACAACTATGCCCGATCCGCTGTATCTGAGCCTCTGGTTTCCTGACTTCTCCGGCCCGGCAATGCTGCCGCACATGCTCGCCGTCCTGCAGCAGTTCCCATTCTCGCAGCAGCGGCCCGGGATCACCTATGCCGCCGTGCAGCCCGTCTCCTGGAATGAGGCTAGCGTACTCGAACGTCGTTTTTCTCCGGGGATTGAACCTGCGGAGGCCGTGGTGGTCGCCGCCGATCTCGTCCATGACGACTACGCCTACGTTTTTGACGCGTACTGGGATCTGTGGACGCCCGACGAGAGCGGCCAGCAATGGCGGCTTATGCAAAGTCTGGCGAAGTTTATTGTCCAGGGGGAAGAATTCGACGATGGCGCGCAGGAACAGACTGGCCACATCGAGATTGACTTCGGTCTTGACTCGACCTTCCTTCAGGAGAATGTCGAACTTACCGACGAAACCCAGGCCAAGGTGCGCGACAACGTCGCCAAGCTCATCGAGTTCACCCTGAAAGCGGAAAAGAATACGCGGGCCAGCGGACGCCTTTTGTGGTCAGAATCAGACGAAAACCTGGCTCAGAAGTTGATTGCTCGCCTGCAGAAAGTGCAGTGAATCGACGGCAATACCTAATGAGCTCCAGAGATTCTGGCTTACCCTGTGCACCTCTGTGCACTCTGTGGTTAAAGGTCTACTTCGTCCTTCCGCCCTCGACTTTCAGCGTCTCGGTCGCTGCCGCCTGCGCCGCAGCCAGACGTGCCGTGAGCACGCGGAATGGTGAGCACGAAACGTAGTTCAGCCCCACGCGATGGCAGAACTCGACCGATGACGGCTCGCCGCCGTGCTCACCGCAGATCCCAACCTTCAAATTCGGCCGCGTCTTCCGTCCACGCTCTGTCGCCATCTTCACCAGCTGCCCGACGCCCTCCTGATCCAGCGCCGCGAACGGGTCCTGTTTCAGAATTCCCTCCGCCAGATACGTCGGCAGCACCTTGTTCACGTCGTCGCGCGAAAAGCCGAACGTGGTCTGGGTCAGATCGTTGGTTCCGAATGAGAAGAATTCCGCCTCCTTCGCAATCTCGTCCGCGACCAGCGCCGCGCGCGGCAACTCAATCATCGTGCCGACCATGTAGTCGACGCGCGTGCCCTTTTCTTTGAACACCTCCTCCGCAACGCGCCGCACGATCGCTCCCTGGTTCGCCATTTCCTTGAGCATGGCCACCAGCGGAATCATGACCTCCGGATGCACCTTGATCCCGTTCTTTGTGCAATCGACCGCAGCTTCAAAAATAGCCCGCGCCTGCATCTCCGTGATTTCAGGATAGGTGATGCCCAGCCGGCATCCCCGATGTCCGAGCATGGGATTGAATTCATGCAACTGCTCAACGCGAGCTAACAGCCCGGGCAGCACCTTCTTCAGATCGCCGGCGACCTTTACGCCGTAGTCCTTGTACTTCGCGACTAGCTCTTTCTTCTGCTTCGCGCTGTAAGACGCAAGCAGAGCAATATCGACCATCAGATCTTCGCGCCGCGGCAGGAACTCGTGCAACGGCGGATCCAGCGTGCGGATGGTCACCGGCAATCCGTCCATCGCCTTAAAGACTCCGGCGAAGTCCGCGCGTTGCATGGGCAGCAGTTTCTTCAGCGCCGCCCGCCGGTCCTTCTCGTTATCCGCCAGAATCATGGCGCGCATGTGCGAGATCTTCTCGGCACCGAAGAACATGTGCTCGGTGCGGCATAGTCCGATACCCTCAGCCCCGAACTCACGTGCCTGCACGGCATCGCGCGGAATATCGGCATTGGCGCGCACTCTCAGCTTGCGGAAGGGCTCCGCCCATGCCAGCAGCTTCATCAATTCCGGATCATCCGCTTTGGGAGGAATCGTGCTCAACTTGCCCTTGATCACTCGCCCGGTGGTGCCATCGAGTGAAATCCAATCGCCTTCCTTGAACGTCTGCCCCTTGACGCGCATCTCTCGCTTTTTCTCTTCGACTGCGATATCTCCCGCCCCGGCCACGCAGCACTTGCCCATGCCGCGCGTGACGACCGCAGCGTGGCTGGTCATGCCGCCGCGCGAGGTCAGAATCCCGGCCGCGACTTCCATGCCCTGAATGTCTTCCGGAGTCGTCTCGCCGCGCACCAGAATTACCGGATTCTTCTTCGTCCCGTGTCCCGCTTTCTTAACCGCTTCGTCGGCTGTGAAAACAATCTGTCCGACCGCCGCACCGGGGGAGGCCGGCAATCCCGTGGCCAGCACCTCCACTTTCGTGCTCTTCTCATCCAGCCGCGGCACCAGGAAGTCGTACAGCTGGTTCGGCTCGACGCGGAAGATCGCTTCGTCTTTCGTGATCAATCCTTCCTCGACCATCTGGATCGCGACCCGGGCGGCAGCCAGCCCCGTACGCTTTCCGTTGCGCGTCTGCAGCATGTAAAGCTTGCCGTCCTGAATGGTGAACTCGAAGTCCTGCATGTCGCGGTAGTGCTTCTCCAGCCGCGTCGTGATGTCGCGCAGTTGGTCGTACACATTCGGCATGATCTTATGCAGCTCGAGAATCGGCACCGGTGTGCGCACTCCCGAAACTACATCCTCGCCCTGCGCGTTCATCAGAAATTCGCCATAAAACTCCTTGGCGCCGGTTGCCGGATTGCGCGTGAACCCCACGCCCGTTCCGCTGGTGTCGCCGAGGTTCCCGTACACCATCGCCTGCACGTTCACCGCGGTGCCCAGCATGTCATCGATGTTGTTGATGCGCCGATAGTGCTTGGCGCGGTCGTTCTGCCAGGAGCGGAACACGGCGTCCCGCGCCATCACCAGCTGCTCGTGCGGATCCTGCGGAAAGTCGCGCTTGGCATGCTTCTTGACGACCTTCTTGTACTCGCCAATCACTTCCTGCAGCGCTTTCGCGTCGAGATCGGTGTCGAGCTTCGCCTTCTTCTGTTTCTTCTTGGCGTCAAACACTTCATCGAACACCGACTTCTCGATGTCGAGTACAACGTTGCCAAACATCTGAATCAGCCGCCGATAGGAGTCGGCCGCGAACCGTGGATTGTTGCTGCGCTTGGCCAGCGCCTCGACGCTCTTGTCGTTCAGGCCGAGGTTGAGAATCGTGTCCATCATGCCGGGCATGGAAAACTTGGCGCCCGAGCGCACACTCACCAGCAGCGGATTCTCGCCCGTGCCCAGCTTCTGCCCCTGCAACGCCTCCAGCTTGGCCAGCGCGTCCTCCATTTGCCGGTCGACTTCTTTCGACAGAGCTCCGCGCATGTACTCGCGGCAGGCCTCGGTCTGGATCGTGAAACCCGGAGGAACGGGCAGCCCGGCATTGGTCATCTCGGCCAGGCCGGCGCCTTTGCCGCCCAGCACTTCTTTCATCTTGCCGTCGCCATCGGCCTTGCCGCCGCCGAAAAAGTAAACGTACTTTGCGGTTGTTTTCTTCGTTTCCTGCGTCTTCGGATCTTTTAAGTCCGCTTCGGGGAGAGTGATGGTCGCCATATGAGTCCTTTGTGTCTCAGAATTTCGTTTCGAACCACACGCAATTGTGTAATTGAGTAATCTGGTAATTGTGTAATTGAACAACTCTGGATGATCTGTTTTTCACTTACCCAATTACCAAATTTCACAATTACTCAATCTTGTTTCTAAGTCTCGCCTATGCCTTCCCCTCCGCCACGATCTCTGAGAAATCGGCAATCGTCGAGAATTCCTTTAGCAACGTGCGCAGGAGTGCCAGCCGGTTGGCCCGCTCGCGCTGGTCCTCAACCATGACCATCACTTTGTCGAAGAACTTGTCGACTAGCTCGCGAGCCGTTGACAGCAGCCGCAAAGCGTCCAGATACTCTTTGCGGCTCCTATGCTCGTCCACCTTCGCACCCGCACGATCCAAATATGCGATCAGATTCTTCTCTTCTTCCACGGACTCTGGCAGAGGCTCAACCTTCGCCGCCGGCTCGATTCCCTTTTCCACCGCCTGCCTCAGGATGTTCCGCATGCGCTTGCAAGCCGCGCCAATGGCCTGAAACTCGGGCATATGCAGCACCTGCTTGACCGCTTCAGCCCGCGCCAACACATCCACCACATCGTCCGCGCCGGCCGCCAGCACGGCCTTCACCACGTCATACTCGTAGCCTCGCACCTCGCGCAAATAGAATTCCAGCCGCTCGCGGAAAAATGTTGCCACCGAGGCGGCAAACGTCGCATCATCGACAAACTTCTTCTCGGCCTCCGAACCCTGATACCCAGCCCGCGCGTCGCGCATCAGATCGTCCAGGCGGAGCGGCAGGTTCTTGTCGGCGATCACCTTCACGATCCCATTCGCCTGCCGCCGCAGCGCGAATGGATCTTTCGATCCGCTCGGCACCAGCCCCAGCGCGAACATCCCCGCAATGGTGTCAGCCTTGTCGCCAACCGAAAGCACGGCTCCTTCCGTAGACCGCGGAACACCGTCGTCAGTCGACCCCGGCTTGTAGTGATCGTAAATCGTGTCCGCTATCGCCAGGCGCGTGGCTTTTGGCAGATCGGGGTCAAGCTCCTGTTCCCGCGCATAGAGTCCGCCCACAATGCCCTGCAATTCGGTAAACTCCTTCACCAACTCGGTGGTCAGATCGGTCTTCGCCAGGCACGCCGCCTTGTGGATGACCCCCGGTCTAACCGCCATGCCACTCTGCCGGATGACCTCGCTCAGCCAACTGCACAACCGCTGCACGCGCACCGTTTTTTCATAGTAGCTGCCCAGATCCTTCTGAAACGTGACGTGGCGCAGCAACTCCAGCCGCTCCAGGAGCGACTTCTTCTGGTCCGTCTCCCAGAAAAAACGCGCGTCGTTGAAGCGGGCGCGCAACACGCGCTCGTTGCCGTGCCGGATCAGCCCTTGCGGATCGCGGTCGGTATTGAGCACTGCGAGGAAATGCGGCAGCAGCTTGCCTTGCGCGTCTTCCACCGCAAAATACTTCTGGTGATCGCGCATCACCGTGACCAGGACTTCTTCCGGCAGGGACAAAAACTGCGGATCGAACCCGCCCAGCACCACAGACGGAAACTCGGTCAGATTGACGACCGTATCGAGCAGCACTTTGTCCTCACGCCAGCGCGCGCCAGCGATGGTCCGCGTTGCCGCATCGAGCGCTTGGCGAATCTGCTGTTCGCGTTCGGCTCGGCCCAATACCTTGGCCGCACGAAGGGCGTCCACATACGCCGCGCCGGCGCGTGGAATCGTCACCGCACCGTCTGACAGAATCCGATGCCCACGCGAACTCTTCCCCGCCCGAATGCCGTCAAACTCGAGTGGGACCACTTCATCGTCGAGCATAGCGACTAGCCAGCGCACCGGACGCACAAAGCGTTCGCTCGTCTCGCGCCAGTACATATTCTTGGGCCAATAAATCGTAGAAAGTTCTTTGGGAAGGAGTCCGGCGAGAATGTCCGATGCGTCCCGGCCTTTTTTCGTCACCTTGGCCGACAGATACTCCCCCTTAGGAGTAGTGACCTTCCCCAGTTGCGAGACTTCCACGCCAGCCCTTCTCGCGAATGCATGCGCCGCAGACGTCGGCTGCCCATCCTTGAATGCGACGTTGAGGGAAGGCCCGGTCAACTGCTCGACCACGTCGGGCTGGGCCGCAGAGATCCCGTTTGCCCAGGCAGTTAACCGTCGAGGAGTAGACATAGTCGGTACCGACGCGCCTGCGGGAAGAAGTCTCTGGTCTAAGAGGAATTTGGCTAGGCGGACGCCCAGGTCTGTCTCGGCCGCGTCCATCATCCGCGCCGGAATCTCTTCGCAGCCGATCTCTAGGAGGAAGTCTGGCATGTGCTCAAAAACCTAAAGTCTCTCAAAACGACCGCCAGCAAAATGTGATGGATGTCACATCTCGCCTGTGCAAATTGCAAGAAACATCGTCACTAACCCACCGGAGACAATGTTTCCTTCTTCGGTTGCGGCTTTTTCCCTCGCGCAGGTTCAGGCTCATCGGACGTCTCCGAGGCCCCGCCGCCCTCTTTCCCCTGCCGGGCGTTCTTCTGTTGATCGACCCAGGCCTTCGCAATCCCCACCGCGAGCGCCCGCACCCGCGCAATCACGCCCACGCGCTCGGTCACCGAAATCGCTCCCCGCGCATCCAGAATGTTGAACAGATGCGAGCACTTGAGGCAGAGATCGTACGCGGCGAGCAAGGGAAATCGGGATTTCTCCGAAGTGAAGACCGGTTGCCCCACCCTTGTCGCGTTCTTTGCGACAGGGTGGGGGTTTTGACTTTCGTCGCTCTGCGAAAACGCCTCCAGCAGCCCCTTGCACTCCGCCTCGTACAGTTCAAAGTGCTTCCACGCCTTCTCTACATCGGCTGCTTCAAAGTTGTAGACGGAAAACTGCTGCTCATCCGCCAGCCGCACGTCGCCATACTTCACCACGCCGCCCGTTTCCGGATCCCGCGCCCACACGATGTCGTAGATCGAATCCACATCCTGCAGGAACGCAGCGATGCGCTCCAGCCCATACGTCAGTTCGGCCGAAATCGGAAACAGGTCCAGCCCGCCGCATTGCTGAAAATAGGTGAACTGCGTGATCTCCAAGCCGTCGAGCATCACTTGCCAGCCCACGCCCCACGCGCTCAGCGTTGGAGCCTCCCAGTTGTCCTCTTCAAACTTGATGTCGTGATGCCGCAGGTCAATCCCGATCGCCCCGAGCGACTCTAGGTACAGCTCCTGCACATTTTCCGGCGGAGGCTTCAGGATGACCTGCAGCTGCATGTGCTTGAACAGCCGGTTGGGATTCTCGCCGTAACGTCCGTCGGCTGGCCGTCGCGACGGCTGCACATAAGCCACCTTGTACGGCTGAGGCCCCAGCACTCGCAAAAACGTCTCCGGAGCCATGGTCCCGGCGCCGACTTCCACGTCATAGGGCTGCTGCAGCACGCACCCGCGCTCCGCCCAAAACGCCTGCAGCCGCAGGATGAGTTCCTGAAAAGTCAGCGGGTTGGCGGAGGCGGGCTTCATGAGTGAAGCTGCTGCTGGCTCTAGCCTCTAGCAACCAGCTTTCGTGTCAGAAGCTAGTGGACAAGAGCTAGAAGACGCTCACAGTGGCGTGAAACCCCAGCAGGCTTAATCTCCGATTGTAATGGAAGCGGACGCAGCCGTCAGCTAGGGACGATCCTTCGCCAGATTCAGCCAAGACGACACAAATCATCCCGGAGCGAAGTCGCAAGGAGTACCGTGGAAGAGCGGCCCTTTCAGGGCCGCGTCTCAAGATGCACAGCGCACGGGCTTCAGCCCCGGTGGTCGATTTCATCTCGCGGGATCCGACTGACAACCATCCACCGGGCCTGAAGCCCAGATCCCAGGGTCTCTTTACGCGGCGCCAAAGTGCCGCTCTTCCACGGTTGCTGCAAGCTAGAATGTTCCCTTCTCCAGCATCGCCGCCGTGACCAGCTTCTTCTCGAGATGCCGCTGCAGAATCTGAATCAGAAACTTCCGCAAATCCGCGCCCTGCGCCTTCGGCCACGGTTTCAAGCGAAAACTCTCCACCGGCGAGCGGAACATCTGCCCCGCCAGTTCCCGCGACTCGCCTGAAATCTCAGACGACGCCAGCCGCTTATCATCGCCGCACATCAGGCCGTCAGCGAGCGCATGAAAAAAAGCGCGGCTGCCATTCAAGCTGCGGCCGCAAACGATACATTCAGTCAGCTCCGGCAAAAAGCCCACCAGCCGCGTCAGCCACAGTTCAAAATAGGTGATCGGCATCCACACATCCGGGCCGGTCAGAACGTGTAGCACCGAAAGCGTCAAGCGGAAGATAGCGTCGTTTGCTTCGCGATCAGGAAGCAATTCGTCGAGTAGTTCGGCAATGTGCCCCAACGCCACGGCCCGCGCATAGCTGACTTCCGAGGCCAGCGGAGACTCCAGCACCTCGCAGGCGTCGAGCCGCGCCAGTTCCTGGCGCTCGCGGACGTCATAAAACGCGCGCACGTAGGTCAGAGGCTCCAGCGCTCCACCGAAACGCCGCTTCGATTTCTTGGCCGAGCGCGCCACGCCGCGCACCTTGCCCTCCGCGCGAGTGAACAGCGTGACCAGCAGGTCCGCCTCGCGAAACGGATAAGTGCGCAGCACGATCGCCTCTGACTCTCGCACAGCCATGGCGGTGATTCTAGTGGAAGGAGGAACAGACGTCAGCCCACGGACCTCAGGCGTCAGCTTTCGGCGCAAACCCCACTTCTCGCAAAGAACGCGAGAAATGGGGCACCCGGTCTCTTCGTTCTCTCACACCTTCGGTAAAACGCGGTAGTTCAGATGCACCACGCCATCCGGAAATTTCTTGGTGGAGAGCAGCTTGAGCGGGATGGAGCGATGCCGGGGCTGGATCAGCGGAATGCCTTCGCCAATCAGAACCGGGATCACGTGAATGCTGAACTCATCAATTTCGCCTTCGTCGAGAAATGCAGCGATGAGTTCGCCGCCGCCCATCATCCAAATATCTTTGCCCGGCTGGGCGCGCAGTCGCTGTGCGAAGGGTTTGACCGGCTCATTCACGAATTCGAAGGCCGGCGACAGCGGCGTCTGTGGGTGCCGCGAGAAAACGTAGTTCTTGATTCGCGGACTGAAGCCAGATGGCTTCATCCCCATCTCGATTCCCTTGCTGTAAGTTTTTCGGCCCCACAGGATTGTATCGATGGTTTTGAAAAAGGCAGCGGCGCCATAGTTCCCCTTGGGTTGGGGACGGTCGAGCCAGCCGACGTCGCCATCCGGCCGCGCAATGTAGCCATCGGCGCTGGTCGCGGCGTATACGATGATCTTCCTGGACTTCTTCATTCATCGACTTTCTTCGTATCGATTTCAGATCGCGGCTGAAAACACAAAGGCACGTGCCTATGCCAGGCGCGTGCCTGATACGAATCCCGGGGATCCCTGAGGAACGGCGCGGCGGGCGACGATGTCCTACCGCCCGAAATACTTGGCGTTGCGCTCGGTGAAGGCGTTCCACTTTTCCGGCAGGTCGTCGAGCGCGAAGATGGCCGAGACCGGGCACACCGGCACGCAGGCGCCGCAGTCAATACATTCGACCGGATCGATATAGAGAAGTTCCTCGGTCGCGTAGGCGGGCTCATCCTTCTTAGGGTGAATGCAATCGACCGGGCAAGCATCCACGCAGGCAGTGTCTTTCGTCCCTATGCAGGGCTCGGCAATCACATAGGCCATAACGGTGTTCGTCTCCTGAGATCTACCCCTTTTATCTTACTACCACGGCGGTGTCCGCGGGGCGCGCAGAACCGCACATTCTAGCAAGAAAGATGGCTAACAAGAAAGCCGGCTGCCGGTACGGTAGTGCCTCGGTTTGAATTTTGGGAGGTAGATCGGTCGGCACTGCCCGTGCGATACTCGGTTCATGGCGCTTGGAGTCTTGAGGAAATCGTTCTCATGGCTGACAGCCACATGCCCAAACCAGCGAAGCGCGGCCCTTACAAGAAAAGAGTGGCGTAAATGAAGTGGACTGTGCGGATACTGGCGCTGGTCAGTACCACCGTTTGCGGCATAGCGTTCCTAATCGAGATCGTCGCCCTATTGGTAAGTTACAACTACAAGCATCACCGCTTTCCCCCATGGGTCGTACCTCACATTTCCTACGCAATATGGTTTGGCTTTGCTTTGCTGTGTTCTGGGACTGTCTATCTATTGCGAAAGATGCGCCAAAATTAAAAGAGGCACTACCGCCGGTACAGGCCGCGCGAAAGGGTTCGCCGCTCGAGAGAAGAAAACGGCTGACAGTTTTCGCTGCCAGCCGCCCGTGCACTAACGGTTGAACCTCGACTTATCGCCCCCGGCCGCCACCGTGAAATCCTCCGCCGCCGTGGAACCCGCCGCCACCGTGAAACGCCGGTGCTCCATGAAATCCTCCGCGTGCCACAGCCCCACCGCGGAAGCCGCCGACCGGCCCGCGGGCTACAAAGCCGTGTCCGCCAACCCATCCACGACCACCGTACCAGCCGCGACCCCAGCCAGGATGACCGTACCACGGACGGCCGTACCATTCGTTAGCCCAGCCCCAGCGTCCCAGCCACCCCGGTCCGTGGAACCACGGGCCAGCCCCGACGAAGATGCCGCCAGCAAACCAGTCGGGACCGTAGTAGCCGTAAGGCGCGCAAGCGTAAGGATAGTATCCGTAGTATCCGTACGCGCATGCCGGCGCTACGCCGACCGGACCGATTCCAACTCCCACTGCGACCTGCGCCTGCGAGTAAGCCATTGGAACCATCAGCACCGCCAGCAACGCAACATATTTCAAGTAACGCATAATCACCTCCGCTTCCGATCCGTTCACCTCTGCCAGATCCGGAAGCCTTTCCAAACTCTCTACTCATTGGAACCAAGCAGGCCCGGAAAAGTTGCGGAATTCGGGGTGGTTGATTTCAGCCATCTCGGTTTAATTCAACCACTTAGGAGGGATGGCAGCGGGTTGATGCTTAAGCGGTTAGTAGAATGGAACTAAGGCCGATACTTCCAGGTCTGGGTGGTCGATTCCGGGCCGCACGGACAGACTGTCGGCGACTAGGACGCCGGGGCACTACGCCCCAACCGGCTCCTTCTTCTCGCTGGGTTCGTACGCCACAATGTATCCCGCCACGGCGCTGGCCGCCACGGTCAGCGGCGATGCCAGATACATCTGTCCCGGGCCGCTACGGCCGGGGAAGTTGCGGTTCTGGGCGCTGATCACGACCTGGTCGGGACGCGTCGAAACCCCAGGCCCGGCGTTGATGCACGCCCCACAACTAGGTTCGATCACTTGCGCCCCGGCCTTGCGGAAGGTCTCCAGATATCCGCGGCGCACGCAGTAGTCGCGCGTTTCCTGTGAGCCAAACTGAATGTAGAATTTGCAAGACTCGGCCACGCGCTTGCCGTGCTTCAACGCATCGGCGAGAACGAGCGCGTACATGTCCATGTCTTCGTTCTTGCCAGCCGTGCACGTTCCGCCATAAGCGATTTCGACCGGCACCGGCGTGTATAGCTCGCGGATATACTTTCCGTTCCCCGGATCTCCGGGCGTTGCCACCATGGGACCGATCTCCGCAGCATCGAGCTCGATCACGTGCGCGCACTGGGCGCCGGGATCGCTGTACAGGCCTGCGATCATGGCTTCGGCTTTTGAGCGATCCATGCCCCGCCGCTCCACCAGGAAGTCCACAGCTTTCCTGTCGGGCGCGACTATGCCGGTAAAGCCACCGATCTCGGCCGCCATATTGGTCATAGTGGCGCGCTCATCCACGCTCAAATCTTCGATCGCTTCGCCCGCATACTCCATCACCTTCGCGAGCGCCTTGCCGCTGCGCACGTAGTCAAGGCTGAGAATCTTCAGGATGAAATCCTTCGCCGTCACGTTCGCGTGTTTCCGGCCGCGAATCACGATCCGCACCGACTCCGGCACCTTCACGCGAACGTCTTTCGTGATCCAGGAATTGAACACGTCAGTCGTCCCAATGCCAAACGCCACGCAGCCAATCGCGCCAACGTGCGGCGTATGCGAGTCCGAGCCAATATTCAACTGCCCCGGCAGCGCGTAACTTTCGAGCACGATCGAATGGCAGATGCCCTCCGACCCCTTGCGGTCCGTCAGTTCCCCGTGCAGCTTGATTCCCTGCTTGGCCGCAAAATCCTGCTGCTTGAGCTTGAGTTGCGTCGCCAGATCAAGCAGCCCCAGCTTCTTCTTCTCTTCGGAGATGACCTCGTCGAGAAAGGTGAGGTGGTCGCGAAAGAAAATGATGGATGCGGGATCGTTCACCTTCGCATCCTTGCCCACATAGCGCTCGAAGAAAATCGCCGCCATCGGCGTAACATACTCGTGGCTGAAGCGCAGATCGGCGCCAGCAAATCCGGTGTCTCCGGGCTTCACGCTCGGCACCCCGACCTCCCCTTTCTCATTGATCATGTGCCGGGCAAAGATTTTCTCGGCAAGAGTCATGCTCGGTGTGGCGCGGGCACTCTTGCCCGCGTTGCGGGCGTCGCCCGCGGCGTCAATGGGAGGCAAAAATACCTTCCCTTGCATCCTCGCCGCGTTGAACGGAAACAGCCCGCCGTACTCGATCACCTGCCGCGTAATCTCATCCTCGCCCGCAGTGAACTCGCTCAGCGGAATCTCCTCCCCACGCCGAATGCGATCGATCAGCGAAAAATTGGTCGAAGTGAGCAGCCCCAGGTTCTGGCAATTCTGCTTGTAAATCCGTTCGATGTTTTCCGCAATTACCACGCCAATGCCCGCGCACATCTCGGCATATGGAGACTGCTCGCGGCTCGATCCTTTTCCGCGCCGCTTCCCGCTCACCGCGCAGACGAAGCCGCCGCGCTTCACATCCCCGCGCCCGATCGGAGTGACATTGCCGCACTTCAGGCCCAGGTACGGAATCTCTCCCAGCGTCTCGTCGAAGTAGAAGCAGTAATGCGCGGGCGTGATCTCGTCGGTCGAAATGTCGTCCCTCAGCTTGGGATTGTTCGCCGGATTCTTCGTATCCCAGGGCAGATCCTCACCGGCAAGTTGCCGCATGATGAGTTCCGGATCTTCAGTGAGAAACAGAATGCGGCCCTGTAGCCGTACCTTGTCAGGGCGCTTTTCGATCTTTCGCTCCAGCAATGAATTGCCCACGATTCACCTTCTCCAGTAGAAAAACGCCGGATGCAACCCCACTCTCAATATTCTACCGTCTTTGATGCGGCATCACTGCGGAAGGTCAATTTCGATCGCCGAGCCCGTGCTTGCTACGGCAGACCTTGCAATAGGTCGGCGGCTCGGTATTGTCCACGCGATGCTGCACCGGTTTCACCGTACGCAGGTAAGCGAAAATCGCTTTCAGGTCGTCGTCGGTAAGGTTCCGAAAATAGCCCCACGGCATCGCGCTCGAGAGCAGACGCGCCTTGGCCCGGCCCATGCGAATCGTTTCGATAAACATGGCTTCATCGAAATAGGAGATCCCCGAGGGATCGGGCGTGAGATTGAGGCTGGCTACCGTCGTGCCCCACGGCCCTTCCATGGGCGCTCCACCCGCGAACGTCAAGCCCGGCAGCGCATTGCCTTGCTCATCCACCGGAGAGTGGCACAAGTCACAGTGCCCAACCGTGACCAGATATTCTCCGTACTTCACTCGATCTGATTTGTCGGGCTCGGGAACGTGCTCCACGGGCGGCAGCGACTGCAGGGTCTTCTTGATGTCCTCCGGCAGTACGGTTTTCGGCCTCTCGATGTGCACCGGTGCCAATGATCGTTCGTACACGATGATCGCAGCCAGGTCCTCGTCCGAGAGACGTCGGAAGTAGGAGTAAGGCATGAGCGGGAAAAGCGTCCGCCCGTCGCGTCCGATCCCCTGCCGCAAGGCGCGCACGAAGTCAGCGTCTTTCCACTTACCGGCCCCGTAATCCGGGTCCGAGGAGATGTTCGGCGCCACCACGCGGTACGGCGCCGGTATCTCGCTCTCCTCCGGAGGAAAGACGAAGCCTCCGCCTTTCTTGCCGGGCAGCGGCTCTGCTGGACGGTGCTTGTAATCCAGTTCGGAGTGGCAAAACGTGCACTGCACCAGCCCTTCAACCAGATACTTTCCTCGCGCCAGGCGCTCGGGAGTGCGCGGAATCGGGTCCATGCTTAGGACCGAAGTGGACGTCCTCGGTGGCGCGGTGGGTTTTGCAGATTGACAACCGGGGCTGAGCAGGAACGCCGCAGTCGCGAACAAGAGTTCAGATCGGAAGGATTTGCTGCAGAGCCTAAGACGCAGGGGTCATCCTATCTCGCGCATGCTTAGCGCAGGGTGGCCGATTCTCGCGCGCTATTGTAGCCTTGAACGACCCCAAACAAAACAGAAAAGGTCACAGGATGCGAGGACATTCGCTGGACTCAGGCAGGAGGACTCGATGCGATTTGTATCAGGGCACGCATTCATGCGTGCCGTACACATCGTAGGAGTAACGCGCCTTCAGGCGCCGTGTTGAACCGCACCTTGCGCGCCCACAGTCGCTAGCGCTCGTAGGCCCGCGGATCGGGCAGCGGATCCAGTCCCCGTCCCGCAAAGATCGCCTGAAACTGGTGCAGCAACTCTTCGTGCACCAGTCCATTCGACGCCAGCGTCTCGCGGCTGTCGAGCAGGAACGGCGAACCGTCGAAGCGGCTCACCTTGCCGCCCGCTTCTTCCACGATCAACACACCTGCCGCCGTATCCCAGGGATTCAGATTGAACTCCCAGAAGCCGTCGAAGCGCCCGCAAGCCACGTTGCACAAGTCCAGCGCCGCCGATCCAGCCCGCCGCACGCCGTGCGTGCGCAGCGTGATCTGGTGATAGAAGTGAATGTTCGGATTCTTGTGCCGTTTGTGGCTGGGAAAACCAGTCGCAACCAGGCATTCCTTCAAGTGCGCAATCTTCGACACGCGGATCGGCTGGCCGTTAAGCTGCGCGCCGCCACCCTGCGCCGCCGCGAACAATTCATCGCGGGTTGGATCGTAGACCACACCCGCCACCCGCGTGGCGGTTGAGCCCGACCGCTGTTCCAGAGCTAAAGACACGCAGAACACAGGATACCCATGCGCAAAGTTCGTCGTCCCATCCAGCGGATCGACGTACCAGCGATATTCCCCGCCCTGATCGTTCAGCCCCTGCTCCTCGCCCAGCACGTCGTGCGTGGGAAACTGCTTGCCGATGCGCTCGCGGATCAGCGCCTCCGATGCCCGGTCCGCCGCGGTGACCAGGTCGGCCTCGCCCTTGTATTCAATTTTCAGGCCCCGATGGAAATATTCCATGATCAGCGCACCCGCCTCGCGCGCGATAGCCGGCATGGCAGGAAGGAAGCTTTCAGGATGCGGTGGGGTGGAGGGCATTCGAGAGGATGACATTCGACTTGACGAACTCGATTCGCACGTCCGATTCGGACAGTGCGCTTTGATCCGATTCGGGCGGTCCGACTTGGACGGTCCGACTTGGACGGTCCGATTTGGGCGGCGCGTTTTTGGGTGGCGCAGCGCTTCAGCGCTGCGATACGGCCTTCTTTCTTCGCTAAGGGGCTTCAGCCCCTGAGGGCTGTCGGCAGAATCGAAACTCTACCGTTTTTTCCCCCCGTCTTCAGCGATGTACATGATCTCGTGCTTGAAGATAAACAGATTAGGCGCGCCCTCGCGCGTCAGCCGCACCATATTCCTGTCGTAGTACTCGATCCAGCCCCGCACGGTCTCGCCATCCATCAGCTTGATCGACACCGCCCGCTGCTTCTCTCCCAGCGCTTTCAGGAAGGCGGCTTCCTCAAACGTGTCCTCCGGAGGCGGCGTCCGGCCGCGCTTGCTGGCATTGGAATTCCCCTGCTGCGGGCGAAACGTCATGCTGGCATTGTACACAAAGCCCGTCAGGATGACCCCAGCCCCGCGCAACGGCGAAATCCAATACCCCGCCACGTCAGTGTCGGTTAAGGAGCACGCAACGAGCGCCTCTCAAGGGGCAAGCTCCTGTCGACCGCACAAGCCCAGCCGCACAGCGACGACATTCAATAGCCTGGCACGTCAGCGCCGGGTAAGCAGCACACAACGAGCGCGTCTTCAAGGGCAGCTCTTGTCGACCAAACAAACCCAGCCGCGCAGCGGCGGAATTCAATAGCCATGCACGTCAGTGCCGGGTAAGGAGCACGCAACGAGCGCGTCTCCAAGGGGCAGCTCCCGTCGACCAAACAAATCCAGCCGCGCAGCGGCGACATTCAATAGCCCAGGGCGTAAGCCCTGGGTACGCTGAATAAATCTTCACCGAGTCCCGGAGGGACGGCACACACCCCTCCTCACCATCGATCGTGCTCACCGTTCGAGAGTACAATCTCCAAAACCCTTGTCAGGAGGCCCGCCGTGAAACTCACCCTCCTTGCTCTGTTCTTCTGCACCCTACCGCTTGCAATCTGCGCCCACGCGCAAACCGTCAGCCGGGGAATCGATCAGGCGCAGCAGGCGGAGGCGCAAAGTGAACGCAACGTTCCGCCGCCCCCAGTCCCGCGCCGGACGATCGATCTCGCCAAGCTCAGGCACGACGCCGACGAACTGGCAACTCTGGCGCAATCCGTCCCGCAGGACATCAACCAGACAACGAAGGGAGTCCTGCCCAAGGACCTCAGTGAAAAGCTGAAGAGGATCCAGAAGCTGGCCAAGCAACTGCAATCACAGCTAAGCCAGTAAGCACCCGAACCATGTAGGGACAGCCGCCCTCGCCTGCCCTGAGCGAAGTCGAAGGGGCTGTCCGACGGAGCGAAGCTACGCAACAAGGCAGGCACCTTTGGTGTTCGTTCTTCGCGGGCAATAAAAAATCCGTGGCGCCGAAGCGCCACGGATTGACGAAACTCGCAGGCGGCGTTGACCTAGAAGATCAGCTTCAGCGAGAACTCCATCGTTCGCGGAGCTCCCAGAGCAAACACCCCCGAGCCAAGGCCGGTCCGCAGGAAATTCGGCTGTTCGCCTGAAGTGCCGTTCACGCCTCCCGATTGGCCGTTGAGCACGCCGCTGAGCGTGTTCTTCGGGGCATCGAAGTTGGCGAAATTCAGGATGTTGAAGAACCCGATTCCTGGCTGGATCGACACGTACTCTTTGATCTTGTAGGTCCAGTTGAAGCTCAGGTCCATGTCTTTCAGCCAGGTGTTGTTGGCCTCGTTAGGGGGTGCCGGGCTAACCAGAGGCATGACCGCTCCAAGGTTACTCAGTTCAGTTTGGCTGAACAGTCCGTGGGCCATGAGGTCCAAGCCAGCGGGAGTGGGTGTGAGCGCGAACTTTGTGTTGTAGTTGCTGATCACGTTGTTGATGTTGCTGCCGTTGATGCCTCGGCCGTACGAGCCCAGGTTCGTTCCCGGCAAAATGCTGCCCAGCGTGCCGTTCGAACCATTTGTACCGTTGCCGTCGCCGGTACCGTCCCCGTTCACTCCGGTCACAAAAATGCCGCCTGCGGCTCCGGTGGGATTCAGTGTCAGGGTTGCAGGCAGCGCGCTGTAGAAGTGGCCGATCAGGTTGGCGCGGAAATGCATCGGTAGTTCCATGGTGCCGCCGAAGGAAATCTGGTGAGTGCGGTCCAGCGCGTCCGGGCCGATGTACTTGTTCGGGTCCACGGCGTCAAAAGCGCTGTTGATGAAGTCGCCATCCTGGGCCATTGCCACATACCGGGAGAGCTGGTAGGACACCTGCAGGTTCAGGGAATTGACGCCTTTGAACGGGTTGCGCACATCCTGCTTCAAGGACAGTTGCAATGCGTTCAAGACCGATCGGCCGGCGGGGAATAGCATCTGGTTCCCGCCTACGGCCGTGCTGATTCCCGGAAAAGCGGCACCGGGACAAGGACCGCCGCCGCAGACCGCGTAGCCAGAATCCAGGCCGTTCGTTGCGAAATTTGTAATGTTCGCTCCGGCGCCAATAGCGCAGTCAATCGCCGCTGCGGAGAAGCCACCGGCACAGCCGAACTGATTCGTCGTAAGGGCGATAGCGTTCTGAGCCGCGTTCACGTTCAGCAGGTCCATACCGCGATAGCTCACGGCGCCGACGTGGTTGGTATCTATGGCCAACAGAGTGTGAGTGGAAATATTGCGGAGATAATCCGCCGTGATCACCGTTCCCCGGCGAATCTCACGCTGGATGCCGATATTCATCTGAACTGAGCGCGGGGTCCGATAGCCGGGGAAGAAGAGGTTCGTCCCCGTGCCGTTCGGCCCCGTGTCCTGCATCGCGCGGCCGATGAAGACACCGTTCAAACCTTGTAGATTCGAGGCTGCAGCAGCCTGAAACTGAGCCTGCAGCGCCGCAATTTGGGCCTGGACCTGTCCAATCGGCTGACCGCAGAAGGCCGGCGTAACCGTGGGTCCGCCGTTCGGCAAGGTAAAGGTCACAGGCTGAGTCGCGCTTAAGCACGCCGGCTGCGTCGCCAGGAAAGCACCAGTGTTCAAGCGCGCCGGACGGTCAAACAAAACGTTGTTCCAGATCGAGTTCTCGTAGAACAAACCAACGCCGCCCCTTATCACAGTCTTGCCACTGCTGGCCGGATCCCAGGCGAACCCGAGTTGGGGAGCGAAATTCTTGTTGGGGTTGTTTACACGGTTTTCTAATCCAGAATAGAACGGATTGTCGAACTGCGCGAGCGCGGAAACTCCAGGGAGGTCGCTGTCCGATCTTCCGGTGTCCCTCACATAGCGAAGGCCATAATTGAGCGTGAAATTCGGTCTGATCTTCCAGGCATCCCCCACGTACCAGGAAATCCGGTTGTCCGGGCCCAGGCCGCCACCAGGAAAGCCGAACGAGCGCTTTTCGGTAGAGAAGCCCTGCCCATTACCCAGCAGGACAAAATTAGCCGGATAGTTCAGCGCGACGGTCGCTCCGCCGGGTAGGGCTTGACATGCAACACCGCAAGCCGAAGCCGAGGCGTTTACCGCTGCGCCGTCCGCTAAGAATCCGGCAAACCCGCCACCCTGGATGTGGTTGAATCCGAAGCCGTAGCGGATGATGTGCGTACCCCAAGCCCGGCTGCCGTCATACTTCACCTGATGGTCGGATTGCGGCGTGGATTGCGGCGCAAGGAACCCCTGGCCCGAGCAGAACACGTCAGGGCTCACGCCGGTCGTGTTCAAGCACAGAGGATCGGGACCGATCGCCAGTTCGATGGGCGAAGTCGGATTAAATGGCGTCGATGCCAGCGTGCCGCTGGAGATGTGGTTGAAGAACTTCATGTAGCCGAGGCGCACGCTGTGCGTGAACTGGCCGGTCGTGAAGTCCAATCCGATAACGTGATCGCGGGTGTGGTTGGTGTTGTTCAGCGGTTGGAACGCGATGTTCTCGAAGGACGATACGTCGCTGTTCTGGTTGTAGGAGAAGCGATAGAACAGCTTGTAGTTCTTGCCGAAATTGTAGTCCACCTTGCCGAGCAACTCGCCTTCCTTGACCGGACCCGAATAGGTTCCAATATCCCCACTTAACGCTGCTCCTGGAATGACGGGCGTCTGAAAGTGTTGCTGCGTGCGCTCGCCGGCGCCATAGAAAAACAGCTTGTTCTTGATGAACGCACCGCCAAAGTCGCCACCGAACTGATTTCTCTGGAACGGCGTGTGGAAAGCACCCGGCAGGTTGGCATCGACCGATTGGTCGCGGAAGTTGTAGTAAGCGTCGCCGTGGTACGCGTTGGTTCCGGACTTAGTAACCACGTTCACCGAACCGGAAGAGGTCAGCTCGGTCGACAGATCCAACGTCGATTGCCCGATGGAAAATTCCTGAATCGCACCCAGCGGAATGTCCTGCGTGGTCGTTCCTACAGTCTCGTCGCTGGTGTCGACGCCGTCGACTTCAATGCGCGCCGTACGGCCAAAGCGGCCGCCGAACGAAATCGATGAGAATCCCTTCTTGGTGGGATCGAAGTTGCCGCCATCCTGAATCTGCACTCCGGGCTCGAGCTGCGCCAGGTCGAGGAAGTTCCGCCCGTTGATGGGCAGGTTGTCGATCTGCTCGGTGCTGAGCACTCCCTGCACCGTGGCCTGCTCGGTATTCACAGCGAGTTCGGTAGCCTCGACTTCAACCACCTGACCGGCGGTGCCCAATTGAAGCTTGAAGCTGCCGGTCGCGGTCACTGCCACTTCGACCGTGATGCTGGACTCCACAGTCTTGAAACCCGGGGCCTCCACGCGGACCACATACACGCCGGGAGTGAGCGCACCGGAGGTGTACGTTCCAGCCCCCGTGGTTGAACTCGTGATCACGTGGCCAGTCGCTTTCTCTGTGACAGTGACCTTCGCACCGCCAACGACTGCGCCCTGCGGATCGGTGACCGTGCCCACGATGCTGCCGGTGCTGACGGTGGTTTGCGCTGGAAGCAGCGACGAAGTCAGAAATAGCGCAAGCGCAACGCAAAGCATGAACCGTACGACAATGCGCAGGGGAGAATTGATGTTCAGCATCGTCCACCTTCCTTTGTGCCCGTGTGAGTGGCTGCAGAAATCTGTTTTTCCGTGTTCAAAAAAGCCTTCCCCGTGAATTCGGGAACTTTCGAGGGGTGTAGCAAACAAGTGCGAGATTTGCGAATTGGTCCGCCGAAACAATAACAATGATTTGTCAAGCCTCAGACACAACGCCAGTGAGTTTGTGGGTAGCGTTACAGCAATTTGGCAGCCAGCATGGTTTAGACGTGCAGAATATGCAACTGCCACAGTCCTGTCAATAGCTTACGAAGCACCGGCAACAATGCGGACGGGGCAAGGGCCCCGGGGTTCGAATCAACAAATTCCATAACTTGTAGGTTCCGTCCGAAAAGCGGAAGGGCCGCTGGCTGCGTTCACCGTCAGAAGTCCGACTTCACTGTGTAGTACCCCGCCCGGTGGCGAGCATGATACGCGACTCCCTCAGGAGCGCCCGTCACTTTGACTTCAATGCGACGGAATTCGGAAAACGAGGTGCGCTGTGTCGGATAATAGGCCAGCAGATACTGCGTGCGCAGTTCATCGCTGATCTTGCGGAAGGCGTCGTCCAGTTCGGCGATCGAGTTGGCGTAATGATACTTGCCGCCGGTGTCTTCCGACAGCTGAATCAGCGCGTGCTCACCGCCGATCTCGCGTCCGGCGCTATTCTCGATGGGCACGATGATGATCGAATAGACGATGGCCTCGGCCTCTTCGGTGGCGCGCAACGCTTCTTTGTAGTCCACTCGGCTGATGGTGTCGTCGCCGTCGGTAATCAGCACGATGACCTTGCGTCCCTGGCGGCGGCTCAGGCCGCGCGACGCCAGGTAAATCGCGTCGTAGAGCGCCGTGGCCGCGCCCGGGCGGATATGGTCGATGCCTTCTTCGATGCGCTTCAGGTCGGGAGTGAACCCGGGCGTGTCTTCGTGCACAATTTCGCTGAAGTCATAGACCGAAAAGGCGTCGATGGGGCGCAGAATCGCGCGCGCGAAGCGCTTCGCGGAATTCTGCTCCAGCGGCAGGTCGTGCCGCGTGCTCAAGCTGGTATCGATGGCCAGCGCAATCGAAAGCGGCAGCGCCGACTCCTTGTTGAACACGGCGATCTTCTGCTCGTGGCCGTCCTCCATCAAAACGAAGTTGTCCTTCGTGAGTCCGGCGACCGGGGCGCCCTGGGCATCAGTCACGGTGACGAACACATTCACCAGATTGACGTCCACCCGAAGCGTGGTGGCGGGTTCGGACTGGCTCTCAGCCGGCGACGAACTGGGGGGTTGAGACGAACTGGGAGGTGGAAATGGCTGCTGCGCCCAGACGCTGCAACTCAGGAGCAGCAGGCCCGCTGGCAGCAGACTCGCGGCGAGTTTTCTCATCGAGTGTCGGAATTATACCTTGGTGGAGTCGGCGCCCTCGCCACAGCAGACGGATCGCGGTGCCGTCGCGCAATCCCTCGCTGCCCATCGTGATCGTGAGCCAAATTGAGGCACGCCCTTGACTTAGATGCGGGCTACGGGTCGGGGCTGCCTCAGCGAGCAGGATTTCCGCGCAACACCTCGGGCGGAAACGGCTCGCCATCGGCCCAGACCGCCCCATCCTCGAAGTATTCTTTCTTCCAGATGGGGACCGTGCGTTTCAGCGTGTCGATGAGCCAGCGGCAGGCGTCGAAAGCGGCCGCCCGGTGCGCGGACACGACCACAATCAACACACTGGTCTCGCCGATCTCGAGCCGTCCCAGGCGGTGAACCAACGCCACGTCGCGAATCTGGAATCGGTCGAGCGCCTGCGCCGCCAGCGATTCCATCTCGTGCAGCGCCATCTCTTCGTACGCTTCATACTCCAGATAGAGCGTCCGGCGTCCGCGCGTCTGATTGCGCACCACGCCTTCGAAGACGACAGCCGCGCCGTCTTCCCCGCACTTGAGCCCGGCAAGCACACCCTGCGTGTCGATGCGCTCGCGCACGATGGCAGCGCGGCTCCTCGCCGCTGAATTCTCTGCCCCTGACTCCGGCGCGCCGCCGCTCACCGGCGGCAGCAGGGCTACCTCGTCGCCGGATTGCAATTTGGTGCCGGGATCGGCATAGCGCTGATTCACGGCCACGGCAAGCGATCCCAGACATTCCTTCAGCCGGGCATTCTTTGAGCCACACCGAGCCAGCAGATCCGCCACGGAACTCTCGTCGGGCAGCTCGATCATCTCTGCCGACCCCCCGGTGATGTCCCTCAACATGCCGAAGAACAGAACCCGCACGCGCATGAAGCCTCTCACAACGCCCTGCAGCCGCCCATCAGTCTACCGTGGTTTGAGCCATCCGGGGCCTGGGCGCCAACATAGAACATCGTTCAACACCGACAAATACAAACAAATTGGTTGAAAGTCACTGTAATTAAGTAGTAGTGTCTTCTGTCGTTGTTACACCCCCTGCGAAGTGTTATTGGCCGAACCGGAGAATCGATTGAAGCCACTGGGGCAGAACGCACGAACCCCGGGGCTCGCGACTTCGAAACAGGAGACGTCATGTCTACACGTTTTGCCCTTCGTCTTTCGCTCCTCATCGCCTTGCTGGCCTCGTTCGCCTTGCCCGTTGTCCTGCCGCCGGACGCTGTCGCTCAGGAGGTTGCCTCGCTCACTGGGATAGTCACGGACACCAGCGGCGCGGTCGTGTCGGACGTCACCGTAACGCTGTTAGACACAAAGACGAACACCAAATACGAGACCACGACCAATGCAGTCGGCGCGTACACGTTCCCGAAGGTATTATTGCCCGGACCGGGATATCAGGTCACCTTTACCAGGGAAGGTTTTGCGTCGCAGACCATTGACAATATCTACATCGGAGTCGAAGCCACGCACACCCAGAACGCCCAGCTGAAGGTGGGTACCACCCGGGAGACCATCGAGGTCAATGGTTCGGGCTCGCAGGTATCTCTGAACACGACCGACACCAGCGTCAGCACGACCCTCAACATGGCCATGGTTCACGAGTTGCCGCAAGCGTTCCGCGACAATCCTCTGGGCCTTCTTGTGTACTCCCCCGGCGTTACAGTAGCCACAGGGGGGGACGACAACACGCTTGGCAGCCGCGATGGCGCCGTCACCGGAGCCCGCAGTGATCAAAGCAACTACACCCTGGATGGCCTGGACACGAACGATTTCGGCACTGGTGAAGCCTTCGCGATGACAGCGGAGGCGCCGATGGATTCTGTGCAGGAAATGCGCACGGAGACAGCGAATCCTCTCTCTGCGGAAGGCCGCGGGAGCGGGGCGCAGGTCCAGATGGTCACCAAGAGCGGCACCAACAAGTTTCACGGGTCTGCCTACGAATACAACTGGACCGCAGCCACCGAGGCCAACGATTTCTTCAGCAATCAGTCGTCACCGGCTGTTCCGCGACCAGCCCTGACCCGCAATCAGTTCGGCGCCAGCATTGGTGGCCCGGTAAAAAAGGACAAGCTGTTCTTCTTCTTCAACTATGAGGGTCGGCGCGATGCTCGTCAGGATCTCGTGGAAGATACCGTTCCGCTGAGTTCCTTCCTTGCCGGCAATGTTGCCTACATCAATAACAGCCAAACCGGCAACAATGGTGGCCCTTGCAACTTCCACAGCAGGCTCAATACGACCCCGAATTGCATCAGCACCATACCCATGGCGAATCACAGCCTGGATCCGGAAAATAGGGGCCCCGATCCGATGCTCTTGGCCTTCCTCAACACCCGGTACAGCAAAGTCCTGCCTGCCAATGATCTAGTGACCGTAGGCGATGGTGTGAATACGGGCGGCTTTCGGTGGAATGGACCCGTGCACTATGCCAGCAACGACTATGTCTCGCGTATCGATTACAACCTGTCCAGCAAGATGAAGCTCTTTGGCCGCGTGAGCATTCTCCGCGTCCAGACCGGAGACGACGTCAATTTTTCAGCCCCCGAGCACTTCCCCGGCGACCCCATCACACACCAAATCATCGACCACAGTTGGGCCTTCGTGATCGGGCACACCTGGACCATCAGCAACACAAAAGTCAACCAGTTCAACTACGGAGAGACCCGTTCGAAGCTGAGTTTTCCCACACCGTTCAACCCCACCGGCACGCTTCAGTATGCGGATTTCATGAATTCTGCCAGCGGCATTGCCCAGCTTACAGGCCCTTTTAGTTCAGGGTCTAGCCAGGCCCGCAACGTGCCGATTCCGGTTTTCAGAGACGATTTCAGTTATGTCCGAGGCACGCATAACATCCAGATTGGCGGGACTTTCAAACCCATCAAAGACAGCAGCACTCTGGTGAATGACTTTAATGCCGTGACGATGGGCCTGGGGAGCCCGGTGACCAGTTTGTTGGCGACGAACGATCCGACAATGTTCAATGAAGTGCCGCTTGACATCTTAGGCAGAGCGCCCGGTGACGTTACCAAGATCAGTGGGACCGCGCTCCGCGACTGGAGCCAAGCGTATGCATTTGGGCTGGGCCGGATCGCCAGTGTCACCAGCACTTTCAACAACGCGCACAATCTGTCACCCTTGCCGCAGGGCACAGGCCATACCCGCAACTATCGCTATTACGAGACCGAACTGTACTTGCAAGACACCTGGCGCATGAAGAGTGATCTCTCCATGACCTACGGTCTGCGCTGGGAGTACTATTCGGTTCCCTACGAGGTCAACGGATTCGAAACCATCCCGAACATCGACTTTGCTACGATGTATAACATCCGAGCGGCTGCTGGCTTAGCGGGAGTAAGCGGTGACAACGCTGCCCCCACCGTGCTGTACAATTTCGGCGGCAAAGCAAATCATGCGCCGGGCTACTATCACCCCGATTGGCACGACTTCGATCCGCGCATCAGTTTTGCCTACAACCCCTCAGCCGACGAGGGCTGGCTGGGGCATCTGCTGGGTACGCGCAAAACCGTGATTCGTTTTGGCGCTGGCCTCGTGCACGACCACACCATCCTCTCGGCCGTCAACTTCTTTAACGATCAGAGCTCGTTCGTCTTTGGACAAAACGTATCTACGGTCTTTGGGGGCGGGCTGGCGAGTGACCCGCGTTTCTCCGATGTAGGTGGTGTTGGGGGGCTCCCGCCGTTGATTCCGCCGGCGCCCGCCGCAGTTCCAGCCACTCCGTACGTCAATCCCCCTGGGCAGCCATTTAAGTTCAGCGGACTCGTCGGCAACAATGGGGAACTGGCAATTGATCCCAACTACAGGACGCCATATTCAGAACTGGTGACATTTGGGATTCAACGCGAACTTCCGGGCAACTTTCTCCTGGAGTCGACATACTTCCTGCGAATGGGGCATCGGCTCTTGTCGCGCGGCGATGCAGGACAGACAGTGGACTATGTGGACCAGACCCCTGGTCCTGGCTTGGGCCAGCATTTAGTGGACCAGTTCACCCAGCTCTCACTCGCAACGAGGAATAACCAGCCTATCGTCGGCACTCAGTTTTGGGAAGACATAATGAATCCCACGCTTACGGCGAACTACGGGGGTACCTGCGAGACCGCTTTCGGGTTTCCAAGCTGCGCCTCACTCGTAAGCGTAGGGTTTGACCCTCTGCCACGCCGCGGCGACATGGCAGACACGATCGAGGCGCTGTACTTCGGCCTTGGTGCCCCGTTCATACCCTCCAATCTGGGTCTCGATCCTCAATTCTCCAGCCAGCTTTATTTCGGCAACAAGAGCTACTCCAACTACAACGGCCTGCTGACCAGCTTGCACAAGAAGCTGTCGCATGGCCTCCAGTTCGACGTGAACTACACCTTGTCACATTCCATCGACAACAGTTCCACCATCGCCAATAACGCCACCGGCACCAATGCCACCGGAGGGTACGGCGGGTTTCTCTGCGATGCCATCCAGTTGAGTTCGTGCCGCGGCAACTCAGATTTCGATATCACTCACCTGGTCAGTGCCGACGGCCTGTATGACTTGCCGTTTGGCCGCGGGCACGGACTGGCAAGCAATATTCCCGGCTGGGCGAACCAGATCATTGGCGGCTGGCAGATTGCGTTCCTGAATCAATGGCACAGCGGCTACGCCTTCTCGACCGTCACCGAGGCGTTCCCAGTGAGTTTCAACGCGAACAGCCCAGCAGTGTTCATCGGCACACCGCACGACATTCGGACGAGCGTCCACGTCGACTCTAGTGGCGTGGTCCAGTTGTTCGCCGATCCTACGGCAGCGCTGAATGCGTTCACCGGCCCGATTGGGCTGCAAGGTCCAACTCGCAACAACCTGAGAGGCCCGCGCTTCTCCAGTACGGACCTTTCCCTCAACAAGCATTTCCAGATAAAGGAGAATCTGGGGATGGAGTTTCGCGCGGAAGCCTACAACGCTTTTAACCAGGTCAACTTCGCTCTGCCGACCAACAGCGTTGCCGATATCAATAGCAGTCTACCCTTCGGGGGGATCTCCTCCGACGCAGGCCCGCGGACGATGCAGTTCTCGCTGCGTGTTGACTTCTAACCCGTAACCAGAGTCACTTCAGGCCGGCCGAAAGGCCGGCCTTCTTTTTGCCGGGGTGACGAGAGCAGCGCATGCAAGATCAACGCGCGCAGAGCCGAATTCAAAACGAAAGCTCAAAAAGAAAGCCCGGAACTCGAACAGTTCCGGGCTGGCCTAAGAGGTTCCCAGCTCAAGCCTGCGTGGTAACGACCTTGTCACGCGCTACGGCTGGGGATTGATTTGGCTGAGCCGGCGTGTAGTCCGGCTTGCTGCCCTTGGACGGTGTTGGGAGTGGCGTCTTCGCTACCACCTCTGCCAGGTCGGGCAGCGAAACGCGCAGGGCTTCTTCGATCGTCTTCACGTAGTGGACCGTCAGGTTCGCCAACTGTTCAGATGTGAGATCCTCGTCCACGTTCGTCTTGTTTTCCGCGGGCAGGATCACGTCGGTGACGCCGGCGCGCTTGGCGGCCAGCACTTTTTCTTTAATGCCGCCCACCGGCAGCACGTTCCCGCTGAGCGTGATCTCGCCGGTCATGGCAATCAGCGGCTGGATACGGCGGCCCGTCAGCAGCGACACCAGCGCCGTCGCCATGGTCACGCCCGCGGATGGGCCATCCTTCGGGATCGCTCCTGCCGGCACGTGAATGTGGAGATCGTGGCTGGCGAAGAAATCCTCGGCAATTCCCAGCGCTTCTGAGTTTGAGCGCACCCAGGTCAGCGCCGCCTGCATGGATTCCTGCATGACTTGCCCGATCTGCCCGGTCATGGTGAATCCGCCCTTGCCTTTCATGGCATTGGCCTCGACGAAGAGCACGTCGCCGCCGGACGGAGTCCACGCCAGGCCCACGGCCACGCCCGGGCGCTCGGTGCGCTCGGCAATTTCGCCTTCGCTGCGAATCTTGATCCCGCCGAGAAACTCCTGAATGATCTCCTTCGAAACCACCAGCTTCTCGGTCTTGCCCTCGGCCAGCCGCCGCGCCTGCTTGCGGCAGATGGTGCCGATGGTGCGCTCCAGGCTGCGCACGCCCGCTTCCCGCGTGTAGTGGCGGATCACGTGGCGTACGGCCTCTTCCGGAAACTCAATCTGCTCGGTCGTGATGCCGTTCTCGTCGATCTGGCGCGGAATCAGATACTGAAATGCGATGTGAACCTTCTCTTCCTCGGTGTAGCCCTGCAGTTCGATGATCTCCATGCGGTCGCGCAACGGCTCGGCGATGGGGTCGAGCATGTTCGCGGTGGTGATGAAGAGCACCTTGGACAGATCGAAGGTGACGTCAAGATAGTTGTCGCGGAAGGTCGAGTTCTGCTCGGGATCGAGCGCTTCGAGCAATGCCGAAGCGGGATCGCCGCGGAAGTCGCGCCCGACCTTGTCGATTTCGTCGAGCATGAAGACGGGATCTTTCGTCTCCGCCCGGCGAATGCCCTGAATAATCTGGCCCGGCAACGCACCGATGTAGGTACGGCGATGGCCGCGGATTTCGGCCTCATCGTGCACGCCGCCCAGCGACAGCCGCACGAACTTGCGGCCCAGCGCACGGGCAATCGATTTGCCTAGCGAAGTTTTCCCCACGCCTGGAGGTCCAACAAAGCAAAGAATCGGCCCCTTCATATTCGGCTTCAGGCGGCGCACGGAGAGATAGTCGAGAATGCGGTCTTTGACCTTTTCCAGATCGTAGTGATCGTGGTCGAGAATTTCTTTCGCCTTGGGAATCTCAATCTCGACGCCCGAAGTCTTTGCCCAGGGCAGCACGGCGAGCCACTCAATGTAGTTGCGGGTCAGCGAATAGTCGGCGGCCATGGGCGACATGCGCGACAGGCGCCCCAGTTCCTTGAGCGCCTCTTTCTTCACTTCGTCGGGCATGCCCGCTTCTTCGATTTTCTTCTTCAGGTCTTCGACGTCGCGCTGGCCCTCATCCTGCTCGCCCAGTTCTTTCTGAATGGCCTTCATCTGCTCGCGCAGGTAATACTCGCGCTGCGTCTGCTGCACGCGGTCCTGCACTTCGCTCTGAATCTTGTTGCGCAGTTGCTGGACTTCGAGTTCCTTGGCCAGATGCTGATTGATCTTTTGCAGGCGCACATGAACGTCGGTGGTCTCGAGCGTGTCCTGCTTGTCGGGCGTCGAGAGCGAGGGCAGCGACGAGGCGATGAAATCCACCAGGCGGCCCGGTTCATCGATGTTCATGGCCACGGTGGAGAGTTCGTCGGACAATGTGGGCGAGCCGGCAACGATTTGCTGGAACAGCGTCAGTACATTGCGCTGCAGAGCTTCGATTTCGGATGTGACCGCCGTCGCAGCACTTTCCGGGATCGCTTCATAGTGCGAGCGCATGAACGGCGTCAATTGTGTGAATTCGCCCAGGCGCACCCGCTCCAGGCCTTCGGCAAACACAAACAGGCTCTGGTTGGGCATTTTGACGACCTTATGGACGACCGCAGACGTTCCCACGGTGTAAAGGTCGCTGGGTTGGGGATTATCCACGCGCGCTTCACGCTGCGCGACCACAACGATAGTTTTGTCTTCGCCGAGCGAGTTAATCAGCTGAACCGAGCTTTCCCGGCCAACGGTCAAGGGCAAAACGGCGTGCGGGAACAGAACTGTGTCCCGAACGGGGAGCACAGGCAGCGCTCGTTGATCGTTTGTTTCCTTAGGTTTAGGAGTGCGCTCCGCGGACGGCTGCTGGCTCATGATTCTCCTTGAGTGTAACTCGCTCAAGTTATAGATGTTGCGGCTCAGGGAAAGGTTTCAACCCCTCCCCTTAAGGTTCCGCAAGATGCTGAATTGTATTCCTGTTAGGTCGCGATGGCACCGTGCCTAAGGTGCAGAGGCTAACGCGGAACCGGCACCTTGCCAAGCACTAATTTGCTCTCGTGATGGATTCCTGGGATTCTTCCCCCGAACAGGAAGAAGCGGAGGTCGAGGCAGAAGCCAGGATTCTCCCTGGTCGTACGGTACTCCTCCGCATGGCCGCAAACGGCACTAGAAATCGAGTGCTAGAACACGTGCTTGGCCTTGTCTCCGCGAAACACCAGCTCCTGCAGCACATGCTCATTGGCGGCGTTGATTGTATAAAGCGTTCCGTCGTGAGGCGCCTTTTGCGCCAGCGGAACGAGCGTGCATTTCACCTTCACTGCGGGCAACTTGCCCTTGACTGGTTCGAACACCATGATGTGGTCCTGACCTTCCATGGTGTGGCGCACGATATAGTCTCCGGCGGGCAGCAGAGCCGTACCCACCCGGATCGGCGCCGCAAACGTGACGCGGCCTACGTCGCGGATCCCCATATTTGTTCCTGCTGAAGCGAACGACACCACCACCAGCAGGCACACGAGCACTCCTGCGATTCTCAACAAACGCATACGACCTCCTTCGATGACGACACGGAGTCCTGACGGACTCCGGATCAACTCTAAGAGGATGAGCAATGCCTGCATGTGAACACGGTCACACCGGGCTGTGACGGCAGATTTCCGGTTTCGCTTTCATCGGGGCGTGAACTGAGGGATTGATGTGCGTGCCGATCCAACCGTTTACGCAATTCAGGCAGCCGGGTAGATGCCCAGCACCTTGACAAAGTCTGCGAACTCACCGAGATGTTCGAGCGCCTTGCGCGCGGGGCCGTCGTCGCCGCGCAGAAAGTCCACATAAAACACATACTGCCAGGGGCGGCCGCGCATGGGGCGCGACTCGATCTTGCTCAGGCTGATGTCGCGCAGCGCGAACACGCTCAGCGACTTGAACAGCGTGCCGGGCGGCAGATGCTTCACTGCATAGGCGATGGAAGTCTTGTTGGCTCCGCGCGGGATCATGCGCTGGTATGCCGGCGCGCCCTTTTTCTTCTGATCCCCGTTCACCTTGCGAATCAGAAAAAAACGCGTGTAGTTGTTCTTGTCGTCTTCAATGCCGGCCTGCAAAATCTTCGCCGAATATTCCCGCGCCGCTTGCCGCCCGGCGATTCCGGCTGCGTCTCGAAGCTTTTCGGCGAGCACGTGCTTTACGCTGCCCGCGGTGTCGTAGAACTGCACCGGCTCAATGCGGGGATGGTTGCGGAAGAATTCGCGGCACTGGTCGAGCGCCACCGGGTGCGACAGCACCCGGCGCACGGCCGAAAGCTTCACTCCCGGCGAGGCGATGACGTTGTGCACAATGCGCAACAGAAATTCGCGCTGAATGAAAACCTTCCGCGCCACCAGCAGATCGGCATGTTCGGCCACAGTTCCAGCCAGCGTGTTCTCGATAGGAATGACGGCGGCGTCCACTGATCCGTTTTCGACGCGATCAAAAACCTCCGCCGATCGCGCGCAAGGCACGAGGGTGCAGCGCGGCAGCATGCGCTCGGCCGCCTCGTGGCTGAAGGAGCCGAGTTCTCCCTGAATTGCTACCTTCACTAGGCAATTCTCCTGACAGGGCAAGGTAGCCCGACCATGGACCTCAACGCAACCGGCAAGGCTATGCGAGTTCTTTCTTCATTACCAGCGCATCCACGCCGTTCGAGTAGTAGCGCGGCCAGGTTCGCACGACGCTGTAGCCGTGTCGCTTGTAGAAGGCCAGCGCCGCCGCGTTGTCGACGGCCGTCTCCAGGCCCACGGCGCGGGATCCCGCAGCCCGCAGGCGATCCTCCGCCGCCCGCAGCAGCAGCGATCCCACGCCCGATCGCCGCGTCCCGGCCTTCACATCGATAGTCACGATGTGCCCGGTCGGGCCATCGTGGGCTACGAGAAATCCTGCAATGCCGTCGTCGTCGGGGTCGTGCCCACTCGCAACCAGCGTGAACGCTCCGCGCCGCCGCATGTAGAGCTTGAGTTCCTGCCGCGAGTACGAAATCCCTGGGGGGAAACATTCCTGGTCCATCCGCCACAGGGTTTCGAAGTCTTCGGGCTGCACATCGCGGATCAAACGCGGCACGTCTCCATTGTAGCGAGGTGATGCGGCGTGCAAGGCGCAGGCATGGACCAAAAAAGACGCAAACAAAGCCCTCCCTGCACTTCGGCCTTGTTTTCCACAACTTTGCCGGCGACGACCCCCGACGCCCCCTTGCAACCGCCGCAATCTCCGACGTACCATCGACATCAGAAGAATCGTGGGATACGGGGATGCGTGGTGGGGCGCCTTCTTGCCATCGATGTCATCGGGGCGGCAGCGGTCTTGAGCGTGTGGTATTGCGTCTTCTCCGCCTACAACCGCCGCAAGGGCGCTGACGCATTGCAGTGGGTGCAGGCGGCGTGCTCCGGCAAGGGCCGCATCCTGGATTCGCAGTGGCTGACCAGTTCCCGGCTGTGCGCCCGTCTGCAGTTTCCCGCCCGCAGTTTCGAGAATGCCCGGGTCACCATGAAGTTCCGCCCGCGCGCCCTCCCCATGCGCTGGCTCGCGAGTTGCTGGCATAAGCAGAAAGAGACTTTAACCTTTGAGGCCGACCTCGGCGGCTCTCCGCGCTTCCATCTCGAGGTGGTGCGGCATCGCTGGTGCGCCCACAGCCGCGGCGTCACCGTCCGCCGCGAAGGTCGCGAGTGGGACATCTACGAGCCCGGCCCCGTGATTCTCACCACCCGCTCCCATGGCATGCAGGATCACGCCCCCGAACTCCACGCTCTGATGGCCGTTCGCCAGCGAGACGTCCTGCAGGTGCGCTTCCGCCCCGACTCTCCGCAGTTCAGCGCGACCATTGCGCTTGATGCCTTGTCCGATCCCCGAACCGCCGCCGGATTTCTCACGACTCTACGCGAACTGGCCGCCGGCGCATCCGCCTATCAGCAGTAAGATTCTGAACCTGTCACCGAAGAAAGCAAAAGAAACTGTGGGTGTTGGAGAGATACGTTGTACTCAACTGCTGTCCGAAGATGACGAGCGGGTCGCGGGCGATCAATCCACGATTGGGATGCGCGGTAAGGGAATTCTCCAGAATGACAAATTCGTCAAACACCGGGCGGAACAGCCGGACCAGTTCCTCGTAGGTGTTTTCCTTAGTGTGCCATCGGCTGCGCTTCTGACCCTCAAAAGCTTCGGGGTTCGGCGTGGCAATAAAACAGATTCCTCCCTTGCGGAGCATTCTGCGAACTTCGAACAAGTGGGCCTGCTGGTTGGGCAAATGCTCGAAGTTCTCCGAAGAAAACACAAAGTCGAATCTGGTGTCAGGAAAGTGAAGGTCCTGCGCATCCATCACCTGAAAATCGGGCTTCGGATAACGGCGTCTGGCGAATCGTATGGCGGCGGCAGAGTAGTCAATCCCCACTACTTGCCGTGCCTGGTGCGCCAGGATCGCAGTGCCGTAGCCTGTTCCGCATCCCACATCCAGTACGACCTGGTCAGTTACACATTGCGAGACAAACTCGTACACCTTCCGGTGGTTGAGGAAGTTGGCATCTTCAAAATCGGGATTCACGCGCTCGCCGTCGTGCCAGTAACCCGTTCGCAGAAAGTAGACGGAGTTCTCGACGAGACGCCGCGCCAGATGCGCTAGCCGCGGCGCCGAACTCTTGAGCCTGCCCTCTGTCATATGGCACACTCCACCCGCAAACTGCGCCTGCAGTGAGCGGAGGCCGGCAGGCTGGTTGTAGAAACAGCCAGAACAGATATTAACAGTGTCTTCATCGCGATTGCCGGCGCAGAACCAGGGGAGAACGATCGACAAGCATTTCCTGAGATAAATCTCTTTTATCCCACCCATCAGCTTTTTCGATTGGCAGCAACCCGGTGCGGGCGATATCCTTCCGTGTTGACAACCAGCCTGCTCCAACCCTGTACCTCGCGCTTCACCTTTACTCACACGGATAGGAGACGGAACCACTTCCATGTCTACTGAACTTCGTAATTTCATGGCCCTGTCGTACGACGAACTGGAAGAACTCAACCTGAAGGCGAAAGAGGAGCGCCGCAATCGCGTCTCGCCTGAAAAAGTCCAGGAGGGCCGGCTTAAATACCTCCTGACCGAAAAGCGCATCAAGGCGGTGACCGTGCTCTTCAGCGATCTCGAAGGCCGGCTGCACATGCTCGACTATGACAAGAAGTTCCTGCTCAAGAGCTATGACAACCTCACCTTTGACGGATCGTCCATCCGCGGCTTCACCGCGCAGCGCGAGAGCGACCTGCGCCTCGCCATCGACTGGGCCGCGTTTTACTGGGCGCCGGCCGACGTCTTCGGCCCCGGCAAGGTGCTGGTCTTCGGCGAGGTCATCGACAAGAATGGCGAACCCTACAATGCCGACATTCGCAGCGTGCTCAAGCTCTTCGCCGGAGAGATGCATAAGAAGAAGGGCTACACGCTCAACGCCGCCAACGAAATTGAGGGCTTCCTGTTCCAGGGGCCCGAGGCCGAGCGGCGCTATCACGAGACCGGAAAGTTCGAATACGTCAACACCGGCGGCTACTATCACTCTCTGCCCGGCGATCCGCTGCGCACCTTCATCGACACCACGGCCGAAGTGCAGCGCTCCATGGGCTTCCAGAACGAAAAAGACCACCCTGAAGTCGCGCCTTCGCAGTTTGAAATCAACTACGGTTACGGTGAGGTCGTCGCCGCCGCCGACCAGATTCAGCTCTACAAGCTGATCTGCCGCCAGGTCGCGCGCAACATGGGACTCACCGCGTCATTCCTGCCCAAGCCCGTCGTCGGAGTAAACGGCAGCGGCATGCACACCAACGTTTCCATCAGTGCCGACGGCAAAAATCTGTTCTGGGATCCTAAGGGCGAAGAGAAGCTCAGCAAGCTGGGCTACGAATTCCTCGACCGCATTCTTACCCACGGCAACGATCTTTGCCTGCTGTTCAATTCCAGCGTGAACGCTTATCGCCGGCTCGATCCGCACTTCGAGGCGCCGAACCAGCTCAAGGCGTCAGCCGTCGACCGGGGCTCGATGATCCGCATCCCCATCGGCAACGAGCGCAGCATGCGCACCGAAGTGCGCGCCGTTGCGCCCGATGCCAACCCGTACCTGGTCTTGCTCGGAATCTTCAAGACCGGGATCGAGGGCACCACGGCGAAAATCAAGGATCTTCGCGCGGGCAAAGAGCGCTATCTGCCCGACAACATCTACACGGCGATCGAAAACTTCCGCAACGCCGACTGGACCACCAAGCTGCTGGGCGAAGATGTGAAAACGCGCTACGCCGACCTGAAGCAGGCCTCCGCCGATCGCTGCCCGCGCCTGCTGGGCACGATCGTCAAGCCCTCCGAAGTGCAGTTCCACCACGAGGTCTATAACCAGTATTTGTGGAATTCGTTCTAGAATGCCGCCGTTCCGCAGCGGGAGCTAGCCCAGCCAAACCGAGGCTGCCCCACCCTGCGCGATGTTCGCAGGGTGGGCACGATGCCGCTGGCACCTTGAGCCTTTGACCTTCGGACCTGCCCGTCACCTCAGTTCTTGATCCAGGCCTGGGTCTTCATTCAACAATCAAAAATCAACAATCAACAATTGCACAACGGAATGACCAGGGCACGGTGCTTCTCACCCGCGGCCGGCGACCATCTCTCCGGGGCCGCCACTGGGAGGTTGAGGGATATCGGGCGGTGGCACTGGGGTGGGTGAAGCGGTATCGGACGGCTTCGGGACGCTATCCGGGTCCTCGCCCGGGCGGCGCAGGCTGGGGGCGCTGGCCGGACGATCCTCCTCTTTCTTCGCTTCGGTATCTTCGGGCTTCGGCAGGACGACTTCCTTCTCGGTGCGCACGACCTTCTCGCCGCCCACTTTCATGGTCTCGACGCGCACCACTTCGTCGCCCACGATGCGCACGAAATCCACGTCTGCGGGGGGCTCGCCATAGATCCATTCTTCGTACTGCGCGCCGCCCTCTTTCTCGCGCACCTTCTTCGGCGGCTTACCCTTGGCGTGCAGCACCATCTCCGTGTTCATGCCGACCAGCACATGGTGCGCCTGGATCGCCTCCTTCACCTTGGGCGGAACGGTTTCGAGATAGGCTTGCTCCTTGTTGCGCGAGGTGAAGTCGAGCACGGGATCGAGCAGATCGCGTAACTGCTGCGCGGTCATCTCGGGCACATACTTGTCAAAGTAGACGTCCAGGTAGGTGCCGTGGGGATTCTGCGCAGACCCATTCGGGCCCATCTCCACCGGAACGCCGCCGCCGCCCGCAACTTCGATGTGCTGATACCACTTTTTGCGGCGCACCGGACCGCCATTGATGTCGAAGTGAATGTGGTTGTCCTTGACCTGCACGAAGGAGATGTGCGCGGGATCGCCCGGCCGCACGGCCGGTCCCCACAGCGTCAGCGCTTGTTGCAGCTCCTGCCCGCCCGGCGTGGTCACTCCGTCTTTCAGCGTGAGACCTTTCGTGCCCATGGGGAAGGCCGTCCGGGAGTAGACCAGCTGGGTTTCGAAATCACGGATGATTTCCAGGCGCGTTTGCCGGGACATGTGCGGAGCATTGTGCGCGATCGGCGGAGCTAGTGGAGCGTGCGGTGGCGGCGCATCGTTGGCCGGCTCGGATTTGGCGGGAGCGGCTGTATTTACAGCAGGGTTCGCAGGCTGGGCTTGCGGGGCTGGCGCTGAGGAGCTCTGTGCCTGCAGCAGCAGCGCGGAGCCGAGAAGAGCCGCAAGACAGAAGCAGGCGCCGCGAAGACGTTCCATAAACCACCCCAGGCCGACTCCGCTTATTATAGCGCCGGAGACAACCGGCTACCGCCGTTCCAGGCCCGTCTGGGACCGATTTCGCACCACGAACAAGATTCTCTTTTGCAGATCGCGCATCACGGCGTCGGTCCACAAATGAGCGTACCAGTTGAAATCGGTGGAGACGCGATGGCAGCTCAGGAGATGAAGCCGCGTTTCGCCGGTCGCCAGCGGCTCCAGAACGTACTCGCCGTACAGCACGTCGAAAAACTTGCCGCCCACAGTCACATGTTCGTCGAGCGTGGTTGGCGGAATGGGCTGGGCGCGGATGGAGAAGCCGAGCCGGCGGCCGGGGTCCCATTCGTCGATGGTCTCGAGGAACAGCACGCCTCCCTCAAAAGAGGCGTGCCGGACACCGCCAACGCCTTCGGCGGACAAAGTCGCCTCCACGGGATTGGGAAACCCGATGGTATGGCTCCAGGAGGATTGCAGCTCGGTGCGGTCGATGCGCGGAACGCGTTCGATGTTGCGCCAGACCTCGGCCGGAGCCGCCTGAATGTCGATGACGCTCTCGACCGTGCGCAACTCGCGCTGCGAGAGAAAACGCGGCTCGAGCAGGCTGACCAGCAGCGGCAGGCACATCACGCCCGCGAGGGTTGCGTTGTTCGCACGCCGCGACCGCGTGTAGCGCGCAATCACACCGGCCGCGGCGCCGCCTACGCTCGCCGCGCCCAGCGCGATCGGGGTGAACATCACGATACAGATCAGGCCCTCCCACAACACCGCGGCGGTGGCTGCTTCTCCCGCGACCACCGGAACCCAGGGCAGGAGAAACCACAGCCAGATGGGCTGGGCTTGTCGCCGCTCGATGACGAAGATGGTGGTGAAGCCGATGGCGAAGGGAAGAAAAAGCATGAAGCCCAGCGTCATCACCGAGAACAGGTCGCTGGCGGGGTAGAGGCGAGAGCCCATGCGAACTGCCAGCCCGTAGACGAGTCCGACCGTTGCCCCGACGGCGATCAGTTTCAGGTTGCGCGGGGCTGTTTCGTCCATGCCGCCACTCTACAACAGAAAAATGAGAGCGGGGATTTAATCGAGTTCAGCCGGAATGAAATAATCGAAATAGAAGTCAGAACGGGAGCGCCGGAAGCCCTGCGACTCGGGCTACCTTCTGGGCTCATACCGCAGCGCCACCGCCCCCGAGCCGAATTCCAGCCGGCTCACGAACCTCAAGTCGACGCGCTTCGATAGCCCCGCGAACAAGGTCGGCCCGTGGCCCACCAGCCTGGGCTGCACCATGAACTCGTACTCATCGATCAATCCCAGCTCCGCCAGCGCCAGCGCGAGCTTCACGCCTCCCACGAGCAGTCCCTTACCCGGCTCCCGCTTCAGCTGCTGAGCGGCCGTCCCCAGATCTCCGCGCACGAGCTCCGCGTTCCAATCCACGCGGTCCAGGGTGCTCGACACGACGTATTTCTTTGCCGCGTCGATCTTCCGGGCGAAGGGTTCCATCCAATCAGGCATTGCTCCTGTCGGCGCCCGCCAAAATGCCTCCATCATCTCGTAAGTCACCCGGCCAAAGAGGAGAGCATCGGCCCGGTCGAGGGCTTCCACCGCGTGGCGATGTAAGTCTTCGTCCGGGATCATTTCCCGATGATCGCAACACCCGTCCAATGTGACGTTGATGTAATAGCGAAGGGGTCGCATTCCGTAAGTGGCTCACCGATGAAGGTTAGACCAGATTCAGGGCCTTCTTGATCGTGCCGCGCTCTTTCTGAATTTTTTCCTGCAGCAGCGTGATGGCGTAAATGAGCTGCTCAGGGCGCGGCGGGCAGCCGGGCACATAGACATCGACCGGGATCACCTGGTTCACGCTCTGCACCAGCGCGTAGTTCTGAAACACGCCGCCGGAAGTGGCGCACGCGCCCATGGAGATGACCCATTTGGGCTCGGGCATCTGCTCCCAGAGCTGGCGGATCACGGGCGCCATTTTGTTTGAGACGCGGCCGGCGATGATCATCAGGTCGCTCTGCCGCGGTGAGGGGCGAAAAACTTCGGCGCCGAAGCGGGCAATGTCGAAGCGCGCAGCCCCCATCGACATCATCTCAATGGCGCAGCAGGCCAGACCGAACGTCATCGGCCAGATCGAGCTCTTGCGCATCCAGTTAACGGCGGAGCCGAGCGTGGTCAGGACAACTCCCTCGGGCGTGGGGTTGCCGTAGGTCAGGTCCTTGACGACTTTGTGGCCGTCTTCAATGTCGATGTAGGGACCGAAGTTCAGTTCGGGGGCCATAACAACATTTTAAACCAGAATGACCTCAGCCTCGGCTGGTGGTGCGCAGGACTGCCTTTTCGACGGCTTGAGGAAGCTGCATGGTGACAAAATAGTCCTCGGGATAGAGATAGTCCTCGCCCGATTCGTCGACGATCCGAAGTTGGTGGAGCTTGGACGCGGTATTGTCGGAAATAGCCTGATAGAGCTTGCGCAGCTCAAGCGATGCCGAGTATCGCTTATTCTTAACGCAAACTACGAACTGCGTCTCAGCTTTTCTCGTCATTGAATTTCCACAATGCGTTTGATCTAGCAGTCCTTCGCGTACCTTCGTGCCCTTCGTGGTTTATGAATCACGGGTTGACGACGATCTTGCCGAACATCTGACTTTTCTCCATGAGTTCGTGGGCGGCACGCAGGTCTTTCAGCGGGAACGTGCGGTCCACGACCGGCTTCAACCGTCCAGCGAAGACGTGCTTGAGCACTTCGTGGAGCTCGCCCATCGTCCCCATGTAGGAGCCGAGCAGGCTCAACTGCCGGGCAAACAGATGGCGCAGATCGACTCCCACGTTGGGGCCAGTGGTAGCCCCACAGGTCACCAGAGTGCCTCCTGTCCTGAGCGAGCGGACGCTTTCGTCCCAGGTGGCCGCGCCGACGTGCTCGATGACGATGTCGACGCCTTCTTTGTTCGTGATCTTGCGGACTTCGTCCGAAATCTTCTGCTTGTAGTGATCGATGCCGTGATCGGCGCCCAGCGCCCGCGCCTTTTCGAGCTTGGTGGCGTCTCCGGCGGTGGTGATCACGCGGCAGTGGAATAGCTTGGCAATCTGGATGGCAGCAATGCCCACACCCGAGCCTGCTCCTAACACGAGCACGGTCTGGCCCGGACGTACACCCGCGCGTCCAACCAGCATGTGCCACGCCGTGAGAAACACCAGCGGTACGCTGGCCGCCTGATTGAAGTCGAGGAAGTCGGGAATCGGAATGACATTGGCTGGAGGAACGGCGATCAGTTCACAGTTCCCCCCATCGACCGTGTTGCCCAGAACGGTGAACTCGCGGCACTGATTCTGCACTCCCGCGACGCAGGCCGCGCAGTGCCCGCAGAAGTGCATGGGAGCGATCAGCACGCGCTGACCAAGCTTGAATCCGCTGACGTATTCGCCGGACTCAACCACTTCCCCGGCAATGTCGCTGCCGAGAATGTGGGGCAGTTTCACGCCCGGAAGTCCCTTGCGCACCCATAGATCGAGATGATTCAGAGCGCAAGCTTTCACGCGGATGAGGACCTGATCCTTGCGCGGCTGCGGGTCGGGAACGTCTTCGTAGGTGAGAACTTCGGGTCCGCCGAATTGATGAATGCGAACGGCTTTCATGTGGTCTTCCTCGATGACAGTTTCGGCGAAAATCAAGGGGCCGAATCGTGCTTAAGACCCGGGCTCTACCTCAATATCGGTGGAGCCCTCGGCTTCCTGAGCAAGAAATGCCTCAGGCTCACCCTTCCGTACCTGGACACTAGCCACATCTTCAAAATTTAGAAGGAGTCCGTCGCACTCTACGGGACTGAATGAGGCTGATCGGTTTTCCTTATAGTAAACATCTTCCAAATAGAAATCCTTGCTCTTCACGGAGTCGTCGAGGATTCCGTAACTCCTTAGCCTTCCTGTGTAGAAACCACTTCCCTTCATCTCTACTTCAACGAACACCATAGTGTTGGCGCTCTGTTGCTTTAGTACGAAATACCAGACCGGGTCTTCCTGAAGAAACCCTGGAATTCTCAGCGCCTGTAAGAGCCAACTTAGCGAAGTCTGGCGCACGATCCAAGATCGAATCGGCTGCCTTAAGATCGACCACCCATGGATAAAGCCAAAGCAATAGCCAACCACCAACGACGCTACAAGATAAGTGAAGACGAGAACGCGATACGTCCGGAGGAAGTTCGGGATTGAGCCAAAGAAGAGAGTGTTTATGACAGCTTCGAAATAGGGCCTATCAAACAGCCAGAACCACACCCTGAAGGCGCCGAACAGAAAAACGTGCACCCACACTCCCGCGAGCACATACTCACCAACTTCTGCGACCGTAGATAGAGGCTTTAAAGATTGCGGGACAAGGGAACGTCGCGCCCGCTGCGCAAGGAAGCCAGGCAGAATGAACACCAGGAAAATCAGAAGTCCAGTTATGTCAAATTGCATCCGCTACGTCGTAGAGCGCGGCTTGTCACCAGATTGTTCAGTCGACTGGCACGATCGCGCCGGCGCCTCCGTCGACTGCGGAGGTTTGGCGCTGTTATTCCGCAAAAATGGGTTCTTAACATTCGGATTGTTATTGAAGACGTTGATAGATTTCCCCAGATCGGGCATTTGGTCATTTGCCTTCTGGTTATTCACCTTCTGGTTATTTGCCTTCGCCATTTGAAAATCCTCCCTATGATCATACCAAAGGACCAGATCAATGAGGGTATCTTTCCCTCGGGTTGACTGGTATTCCTCACGCCTCGATAATTAGCATTGGATATGGACATCTACGAACAAGTCGTCGAACTTCGACGCCAGGGGCGGCGTGGGGCGGTCGCCACGATCGTGAACGTGCGCGGCTCCATTCCATCGTTCCGCACGGCCAAGATGCTGGTGCGCGACGACGGCTCGATTGCGGGCACGATCGGCGGCGGCTGCGTCGAGGCGGAAGTCTGGCAAGCGGCGCGGGAGGTCATGGAGTCGGAGAAGCCGCGCACCCTGACCTTCGACCTGAATCAAGATCCGAAGTACGATACTGGCTTGGTCTGCGGAGGAACGCTGGAGGTCTTTGTGGAGCCTCTCTTACCTCCAGCATTACTTTATATTTTCGGTGCAGGCCACGTCGCCAGCAGCCTTTGTCAGACTGCTTCCGGCGCCGGTTTTGACCCGATCATCACCGACGATCGCTCCTCCTATGCTACCCAGGAACGGTTTCCTACCGCCAGCGAAGTCCACGCCCTCGACTTCGACGAGGCTTTCAAGAAACTTGATCCGACCGAGTCTTCTTACATCGTAATCGTGACCCGCGGGCACCGCGACGACCTGCGCATCCTGCGCTGGGCGGTGCAGACGCGGGCGCGCTATGTGGGCATGATCGGATCGAAGCGCAAAGTGATCGGCATCTTCAAGGCGCTGCGCGAGGAGGGCTTGCCGGCGCATCTTTTTGACCGCGTGCATGCGCCCATCGGCCTGGACATCGGCGCGAGTACGCCGGAAGAAATTGCTGTGGCCATCACGGCGGAGCTGATCGCGAACCGGCGGCACGCGACCGCGGCGCTGCCGCATATGAGCTGGTTCAAGGGCGAGCCGGCCGACGAATCCACCGACCCAGTCGCGGAAACTGCGGAAGACGATTCCTGTCAACACTGATTTGCGATTTACAATTGCCGATTGCCGATTGACAGCCCGAGTTTGAGAAATCGGCAATTGGCAATCGAAAATCGGGAGTCCTATGTCGCGCTCGCCCAGCTTCGCCGCAGTGATCCTTGCCGCGGGCGAGTCTTCGCGCATGGGCACGGACAAGGCGTTGCTGCCCTGGCCGCCGCGCGGCCCGGGGCAGCCGCGATCCGCCGACACCTTTCTTTCGGCCGCCATCCGTTCCCTGCTTGCAACCGATTTTGTGGTGGTTGTGGCGGGCGCGAACGAAGCCGCGCTGACACCAATCGTTTATGCCAATGGCGCCTCCGTCGTGGTCAATCCAGACCCCAGTCGCGGCCAGTTCAGCTCGCTGCAAGTGGGATTGCATGAAGTGCTCAACCGCGGGCGCGACGCGGCTTTGATCACGCTGGTGGATCGCCCGCCGGTGCGCGAGGCAACGGTCGAGGCGCTGCGCGAGGCCTTCGCCAGCGCACCGCCAAACGTATGGGCGGTCGTGCCCGAGTATGGCGGACAACACGGTCATCCCTATGTCGCGGGGCGGGAGCTGATTGAAGCTTTTCTGCAAGCGCCGCCGACGGCGATGGCGCGCGAGGTGGAACACCGGCATCAGCAACATATCCAGTATGTCGCTGTGAATGACCCGTTCGTCGCCATGAACGTGAATACGCCGGAAGAATACGCCGCGCTGGCGAAGCCGTAGGTTTCAATTGTGGATTCACGGTTGCAGATTCTCGCGGCGACAAATCTGCAATTCTCCCCGTTCCTTTTGCTGCAATTGCCTACCCAGCGCCAGCCACGCTATTGTCGAAGGGCATGCACACTTCCGGGACGAACCCGCTCAACCGCGCCGCTCAAGACTTTCTCGACTCCGTGCTGCGGCTGAAACCGAAAGTCGCGGCATTTGATTGCGACGGTACGCTATGGTCGGATGATGCGGGCGAAACGTTCTTTGACTGGGAGATCGAGACCGGACTCGTCTCCGCCGAGATGGGCCGCGCCATGCGCGCGCGCTATGCCGACTATAGAGCGGGCAAGGTCGCTGAGCACGTCATGTGCGGCGAGATGGTCTCGATGAACGCGGGAATCGCCGAGGCGGTCATGATCGGAGCTGCCGCCGAATTTATGACGAGCGTCTTTCCCGGCTGCATATTTCGCGAGATGCAAGAGTTGGTAGAGCGTCTGCAGAAGGATGGCTGCGAAGTGTGGGCTGTCTCAGCTTCGAACGAATGGGTCATCCGGGCGGGAATGAAGCAGTTCGGAGTGAGCGAGGATCGGATTCTCGCCACGAAAGTGGCCGTCGAACATGGCAGGCTGACCGATCGGCTGAGTCGCGTCCCGTCGGGACCGGGCAAGCCGCGCGTCCTGCGCGAGGTTGCCGACAACGGAGTAGACGCCGCATTTGGCAACTCACGCTGGGACACAGAAATGCTCGCCGCGGCCAGGCATCCCTTCGCGATCAATCCCAACGCCGACCTTGAGGCCAACGCTCGCAGCCGCGGTTGGACGGTCTATTTTCCTGATGGGACTGGGAGTAGAACTCATCTCTCATTGTAATAACTGCAGCATTCCTCAGGAGCTCTTTCATAGGCTCTGGCGGCACGGCTGAACAGGCTGCGGAAAACTAATCGATGGCGCAAAAAGCGCACCTCAGGCGCTAAAGCGCGGACACATTTTCAACGACTTAACGGCACGAGTGAACTCGTGCCCTTCCCGTTTCGTTGCGATTCTTGAGTTTTTCCGCAGCGGCTGAAGCCGTGCCCTTACCAAAACTCCCCGTCAGGCGGCTTGAGTCTTCCCTCACGCAATCCCCAGCACCTCGTTGAAGAACCCCACCAGGTATTTCCACACCAGGTAGTAGGCGATCAGCGCGAAGCAGAAGCCGATTGCGAAGTAAGAGTACGGAACCTCGATCTGGCCGAACCACACCAGCCCGGCGGAGCTTGCAGTCAGAATTCCCAGACAGGTAGCCAGCAGAAAGCCCAGGGGCGCAAGAAGAAACGGCAGGATTGCGCCATGCAGACCGATGGGCAGATGACGCCGCGGCCGCAGCCATAGATAGAACATGTTCCACAGACCGAAGATGTTGGGCACCAGCGCCATGGGAAAGATGATGGCGCGCTCGATCGGAATCGGAATATGAAACGCGTAGCGCGCGGTGAGAAAGCTGCTGAGCACGATGAGCAGAGCCATGCTGGGCACGGTGATTCCGGCCATGTAGGCGCGTAGATAGGGATAGGTATTCATCGTGTCCTCCACATCAGAAGTGATAGAGCCAGATCGGAATCGAGCGGGAAAACAGGCAAACACCCACGACCAGCGCGGCCAGCAGCGCCCAGTCGAACCAGGGCACCGAAGCCATGGCAGCCGGCGAGAGCAGAGCGGCCAGCCAGTTGGGTTGGCGCGGGTGCTCCTCCAGCCGCCGCAGCATCTGCGGCCACAGGTCGCGATTCAGCTCGCGATCGACCGGCGGGAGCGACCTTTTCAGCAACTCCGCCAGCTGCTTTTCCGGTTGGCTTATGCGTTCTTCATCTTTCATTGTTCACTCCCGTCATTCACTCCCATCGTTCACTCCAAATTTCCCAGCTTCTTGCGCAGCAGTTGCACTGCCCGGAACACGCGTGACTTCACCGCTGCGGTCGAAAGGTTGAGCGAGTTTGCGATTTCCGCGTGCGGGTAATCTTCGATGAGCGCCAGAGTCGCCACCACCCGCAGCTTGGCCGGCAACTGCTGAAGAGCAAGCCGTACACGGTCCCGCACTTCGCGGCGGACCGCCGGATCAGGAGTTCCGGCGCCGCGCTGCGCCGAGGCTGGCGGATCGTCTTCCAGCGGCGTTTCCTCGATTCTCGCGCGCTTCAGATAGTCGAGCGCAACATTGGTCGCGATTCTTCGCGCCCAGGCTCCGAAGCTGCGACTCGCATCAAACCGGGCGTGTGCCCGGTAGATTCGCCAGAAGGTCTCGACCGTCAGCTCCTCGGCTGCCGCCGGATCGCGCACCATGCGGACGATCCAGGCGTAGACCTCGCCCTGGAATTGGTGGAACAGGCTCTCGAAGGCGTCGAGGTCGCCGGCGGCGAACTGCTCGAACAATTCCGGCGGCGGGCTGATCCGTTCCATGTGTCTCTATATACGCTTACTGGGTGGCGCTGGAGATGGTTTCATGTTTTTGGGGGGAATTTGGCGGACGTGCTCGCTTTGACAAAAGACCCCACCTTGCGCAGTTACAATTTCCTACGGCATGTATTCCGCCCAGCTGCTCGATCATTTTCAGAACCCGCGCAATGGCGGAGAAATTTCCGCCGCCGATGCGGTTGGCGAAATCGAGAACCCGGCGTGCGGGGACATGCTGCGCCTAACTTTGAAAATCGCCTCCGGGCGGATTGCCGAGATTCGCTTCAAGGCAAAAGGATGCGTGCCGTCGATGGCGTGCGCTTCGGCGCTGACCGAACTGGTGGCGGGAAAGAGTCTCGAAGAAGCGCGATCTCTTCGGCGCGATGCCTTAGTCGCCGCGGTGGGCGGCCTGCCGCAGGCTTCGACGCACGCGGCGCAGCTGGCGCTGGATGCGCTGGCAGCCGCTCTGGGCCAACTCAAGTCATAATCCTTCATGGCCTCTGCCCACATTCCCCGCCGCATCGCCTGCCTGCAGCCGAGCGCCACCGTCATTCTCGACGCCATCGGCGAACTGGATCGCGTGGTGGCCTGCACGCGCTATTGCGCCGACGTGGTGCCGGCAGTCGCCGACGGATCGCGCGTGATCCTGGCCGATTCCTGGACCGCCGACGCGGAGCAGATCGTCTCGGCGCGGCCGGACCTGGTGATCGCCGCGGTTCCTTATCAGGAAAAAGCGGTGAGCGAGATTCTTAAGGCAGGCGCGCGATTTCTGGGCCTGGCTCCGAAAACTCTGGCGGATATCTACACGGACGTTGCGGTCATATCCGGCGCAGTGGGAGCGATCGATCGCGGCGAGCAAGTGATCTTGGCCATGCAGGGGCACATTGATGGAATCCGGGCACGGACTGCGAATGCGGCGCGGCCAAGAGTTTTCTGCGAAGAGTGGGGCAAGCCGATCATCGCGTCGCAGCGCTGGGTGGCGGAACTGGTGGAAGCGGCGGGAGGAACGTTCGTCGGCTCGCCCGGCAGCCGGATCACAAGCGAGGAGATCGTCACGCTCGATCCGGAAGTCCTCATCGCGGCCTGGTGCGGCGCCGGCGGCCGCGTTCCGCTGGAGAAAATCATCGCCGAACGCGGCTGGCAGCACACGACCGCTGCGCGCGACGGGCGCGTCTTTTGTATTCGCGACGAATTCCTGAATACCCCCGCGCCCACGCTGCTGTACGGCCTGGATGCGCTGGCCAGCGCCATCCACCCGGAACTGTTTCCCATTCCGGAGCAAGGTACGAAAGGAATGCGCCGTATTACTGACGGCAAGGGTTCCACGGTGTCGAATTCGGCGGGGTGAGTTAAGATTCCAGACATGCCTGTCACCACCAAGATTGAGGAGTTGCGCAACGAGGTCAGCGAGCTGGCGCAAGCGTCGCCCACGGCGCAGGACCTGATGAAGGACCTGGTCCGCCTGCTGCACAATCGCATGCTGAAATACAACTGGGTGGGTTTCTACCTGCTGGAGCCCGGGGCGCACCCTCCTATGCTCGCGCTGGGGGCGTTCGAAGGCGCCATGACCCCGCACACGCGGATTCCCTTGAATCAAGGCATTTGCGGGGCCGCGGCTTCGAGCGGGCAAACGGTGGTCGTCGACGACGTGAGCAAGGATCCGCGCTATCTGGCGTGCTCGCTGGAAACCAAGTCGGAAATCGTAGTGCCCGTGTTTGCCCATGGCAAAGTGGTCGGGGAACTGGACATTGACAGCCATTTTCCGGCGGCGTTTACTCCGGAGCATCAGGCCCTGGTCCAGCACTGCGCCATGCTGGTGGGAAAGAAACTGGAAGCGTCCGGCCACTAAGGGCGATTCGAGATTTTGTTCCGGCGCGGTTGTGTCGGCTGATTTCCAGCAACTACCCCTGCGCTGTCTTCCGTCATGAAACGCGTCGTCGCAGCCTTGATCGCGAAAGAAGGCAAACTGCTGGTGTGCCAGCGCACCCGGCACCAGACGATGCCGTTGAAATGGGAGTTCCCGGGCGGGAAGATTGAGGCCAAAGAGCAGCCGCGCGATGCCCTGCGGCGGGAACTGGAAGAAGAACTGGGGATTCTGGCGAATGTCGGCGACGAGGTCGCGCGCATCCAGCACGAGTATCCCAACGGAGCGATGGTCGAGTTGCGGTTTTTTGTAGTGCGCGAGTACGAGGGAGAAATCGAGAATCGCATCTTCCGCGATATGCAGTGGGCGGTTCCCAAGGACCTGCCGAAATTCGACTTCCTGGAAGCCGATCTGACCCTGGTAAGAGATTTGGCTGCGGGAAAACTTCTGGAGAATTGCTGAGCGCCAGCGGGACGCGATTGTCCGCTTGTTATTGTTCGCGCAGTTTCGGCGGGCGAAGTAGACCCACGGTCGGCCAACCCACCGTCCCTCCGAAGTGTTCCTACCTAACCTGGAGCCAAAGCGTAAACAACGGTCAGAATAATCAAAATCACGGTCGTGGCCCAGGCAATTAGGTTGAACAGGCGCGTGTTGACGTACTCGCCCATCAGTTCCTTCTTGTTGATCAGCAGCAGCATGAAGATCAGCACAAACGGCAGCACGATGCCGTTCAGCACCTGTGACTGCAAGGCGATGTGGATCGCCTTGTCCTGGGGAATCAGCAGCACGAATGCGCCGCCGGCGGCGATGAGCAGCGTGTAAAGCCAGTAGAAGAACGGCGCTTCGCCGAACTTCATCCCGACACCCGACTCAAAACCGAGGCCCTCGCACACCGTGTAGGCGGTCGACAGCGGCAGAATGGATGCGGCAAACAGCGAGGCATTGAACAGGCCGACAGCGAAAAGAATGTAAGCGTAGTCACCCGCGAGCGGCTTCAAAGCCGCCGCAGCATCGGCCGCGACCTTGATGTCACGGAAGCCGTGCACGTAGAGAGTCGCGGCGCAGGCCACGATAATGAACCACGCCACAACGTCGGTGAAGATGCAACCGACGATCACGTCGAGGCGCGAGGCTTTGTAGCCGCGTTTGGTGACTCCCTTCTCCACAATCGACGACTGCAGGTAGAACTGCATCCAGGGCGCGATGGTCGTGCCGATCACTCCAATCACCATGAACAGATAAGCCTGACTGGCAAAAGCATGCAGATGCGGCGGCTTGAATGTGGCAATGGTCGCCTCCTTCCACGCGGGGTGGGCGGGGAATGCGGCCAGAATGTAGGTGACATAGAAGAATGACGCCGCCAGAAATATCTTCTCCACGCTCTTGTATTGCCCGAACACAACAATGACCCACACAATTACGGCACACACGGGCACCGTGTAGTAGCGGGATAATCCGAAGAGTTCGAGGCTGCTGGCGATTCCGATGAACTCGGTCACGACGTTGCCGAAGTTGACGATCAGAATGCCGATCATCATGAAGAACGTGATGCGAAGACCATATTCCTCGCGGATAAGGTCGCTCAGTCCTTTGCCGGTAACCGCGCCCATGCGCGCGCACATTTCCTGGATCACGATCAGCGACACCGTGATCGGGATCATGGTCCACAGCAGAAGATGTCCGTATTGGGCCCCGGCCTGGGAGTAGGTCAGGATGCCGCCGGCGTCATTGTCGACGTTTGCGGTAATGAAACCCGGGCCGACGACGGCGAGGAACAGCAGAATCCGGGTTTTCCAGCTTCTCAGGAACCTCATGCGCGCATTTCGCCGACATAGGGATGAAACAGACTGCCGCTACAAATGACGCATTAGGATAAACGCAGCCCGCGAATCGGCCAAAGGAAAAGTGCAGTATTTCAGACAGAGGAATTATCGGAGTTGATCCGGCTTCAGTATCGAGTGACCCCCACATTGAGACCCGGCGTGCGGGATGCGCCGCTGGCTGGGCGACTACTCTTCTCTCAGGGCGACCGCGGGATCGACGCGGGCCGCACGCCAGGCCGGAATCGCCGCCGCCAGAATCATGACGGGTGCGACTGCCAGCAGCACGCCGGCGTAGGTGAGCGCATCGGTGGCTTTCAGGCCGAACAGCATCGCGCTCATAATCCGCGACCCGAACAACGCGAGCGCCAGACCGAGAGTCACGCCCAGTGCGGCGATGCGGCCCGCGCGTCCCAGCACCAGCGCCAGCACATGGCGCGGCGAGGCGCCCAGCGCCATGCGCACGCCAAACTCCGGAATCCGCTGTGTGGTCACATAGCTCATCACACCGTACATCCCCGCCATGGCGAGCAGAACCGCCAAGCCGGCAAACAGCCCGGCCAGCATCATCTGCAGGCGGGGTGTAGCAATCGAGTCCGACACCATCGCTTCCATGGTGGTGAACTTGGCGGCGGTTTCAGGACTGAGCCCGCGCATTTTGCGTCTCACCGGATCGATCAACGATATCGGCGAAACGGCGCTGCGCATAACGATCTCCACTTCGTTGCCGTAGTAGGGATGCTGCAGCAGCGGCATGTAGAGCGTCGGGCCGGGCGACTCTGCGGGCGAGTCCTGGCGAACATCGGCTGCCACCCCTACCACGGTCATCCATTTCGGTTCATCGAGGCCGCACTCGATGGTGTGGCCGATGGGGTCCTGGCCCGGAAAACTCTGCCGCGCCAGCGACTCGCTGATGATGGCGACAAAGGGGCTGTCGTAGCCGTCGCCGGCGGTGAAGTCGCGGCCGCGCTGCACAGGAATGCCCATGGTGGAAAAATATCCGGGTCCGGAGAGGCTGAAAGTAGCCTGCGGCAGGTCGTCGAGATGCTGGCGGAAGTCCCGTCCGTCTACGCCGTAGCCGCCGTTGGAGCCGTACTGGCCGGTGGGAACGCCCATGGCGGCCGCCGCGGAGGTTACGCCGGGAATCTTTTTCAACTGATCGACGGCAGTTTCGAAGAAGCGTCCGGCTTTGAGATAGTCAGCGAGCGTGTGTGCCGGATCGTGAGCGTACATCACCAGCATGCCCTGAGTGCGGTAACCGAGATCCACGCTGTTGAGCGCGACAAAACTGCGGAAGAGCAGCGCCGCACCCACGGCCAGTGCGAACGACAGCGCCACCTGTGCCACCACCAGCGCATGGCGCATCCCGCCGGAAGAACCGGCCAGGCCGCGCCCACCCTGCTTTAAGGCGTCGCTGACGTCAACTCTGGCCGCCTGCCATGCCGGACTCATGCCAAATAGAACACTGGCAAGCAGCGACAGGCCCATGGCAAATCCCAGGACCGTCCAATTCACCTGAATATCGGCCAGGCGCGGCAATCCCACCTGCTGGGCGGCGGATTGCGCCAGCACCCGCGTCCCCGCCAATGCCAGCAGGAGTCCCAGCGCCCCGCCCGCGAGCGCCAGCACGACGCTTTCCGCCAGCAACTGCCGGGCGAGGGCTGCGCGGCTGGCGCCTAGCGCGCAGCGCACCGCCATCTCCCGCTGCCGGGCCGTGGAGCGGGCCAGCAGCAAGTTGGCCACGTTGGCACAGGCGATGAGTAATACCAGCGAGACCGCGCCCATCAGAAAAAACAGCGTGCTGCGCACCGAGCCCACCAACTGCTCCCGTAGAGGAACCGCCAGGAATGTCTTGCCTTTGTTGGTATCGGGGTAGGCGCTTTCGAGCCGTTCCCCGACAGTCTTCAACTGAGCGTTAGCCGCGTCGACGGACGTCCCCGGACGCAGCAGGGCCACAGCGTGATAGTTGTATGCGCTGCGCTCCATGCTTTCCGGCAGCGACGAGGTCGCAAGCCATACCTCCGAGTCCTGCGGGAAGCGAAAACCCGCGGGCACGACGCCGACGATCTCGTAGGCGACGCCTTCCATGCGCAGCGTTTGGCCCAGGGCGGCCGCGCCCGACCCGAAATTACGCTGGGCGAAGGGCAGGCTGACCATGGCTCCCGGCTGCGCCCCGCTTTCCATCGCAGTCGACTCAAAGCCATGTCCGAAAGCCGGAGCGACTCCAAACACGGCAAAGAAGTTTCTTGTCACCAGATAGGTTCCGACGAACTCGGCATGGCTGGCCATCTGCACGCCCATTTCGCCGCCGGAGTAAAAACTGACCTGATCGAGAGCCGACGCGGTGGAGCGGATATCGACCAGATCGGGTCCGGTCACGCGCGGGAAGGCGTGCCCCTCCTGTGCCTCGAACGTGTTCAGCTGCACAATGCGCGCGGCGTTGGGATAGTCCAGTGGCCGCAACAGCACGCCGTTCACGACACTGAACATCGCGGTATTGGCGCCAATGCCGAGTGCCAGGGTCAGGATGGCGACGGCGGAAAAGGAAGGGTTGTGCTTGAGCGTGCGCAGCGCATGGCGGAGTGTGTAGAGCATGGCTTTCCCCTGACCAATACGGAGGCGCAGCCGCAGAAGTTCCACGCCCGGACTCGGAGCTCTTACAGCTTCGCCCGCAGCATGCTGATCACGTCGTCGGAGGTGATGATTCCGGTCAGCTTGTTATGTTCATCGACCACGGGGAGGGTAGGCAGGTTGTATTTGTCGAACAGTTCCGCGACCTCGTTTTCCGTGGCGCCCTCGCGGCTCAGAATCAGCGGCTCCTGCGTGAGCGATAACATGGGGGTCGAAGACTGGGCCAGCACCAGGCGAGGCAGGGGCACGGCGCCCACCAGCGTGCCGTGGGAATCGACCAGATAGATGGTGCTGACGGCCTCGACGCCGCCTTCGAATAGGCGCATGGAATCGATGGCGTTCTGTACGGTCGCCGCCACCGGCAGGGCAAGGAATTCCGTGGTCATGCGGCCGGCGGCGGTTTCTTCCTTGTGTTCGAGCAGCTCGACGACTTCCTGCTGCGCTGCCGGCTCCATCTGGATCAGGATCTGCTCGGTGCGGTCTTCGGTCAGCTCGCCCAGCAGGTCGGCGGCAGCGTCGGGGTTCATTTCCTCGACGATGTCGGCGGCGCGTCCGGAGTCGAGCGACTCGACAATGGACTTCTGCACCCTGGGCTCAACTTCTTCCAAGGCCTCGGCGGCGACTTCCTCATCGAGCGTCTGGAACACGGCCTGGCGCTCGTCGGGCGCGAGATCTTCCACAATGTCGGCGATGTCGGCGGGATGCAGCTTGGCCAGGCCTTCGTGAGAGATTTTGAGTTTGACCCGGCGCGCCGGATCGGTTTCGATGAGGTCGACAAAATTCCACGGAATGCTGCGCGGTGGAATCCTGCCCAACAGTGCGTGCAGAGCCAGGCGCGGCGCCACCCCGCGCAGCAGGCGGCGCACCGCCCCGCGCGCTCCCACGTCCACGGAATGGACGCGCAGCACGGGCCGGGTGTGGGTCAGGTCGCGGGGAGCATCCAGCTGCAGGTCGACGTCATTGACCCGGACGACCTTCCGTCCGTTAATGTCGATCACCTGTTGATCGAGCAGGTCGCGCTCCAGAAGGAACAGTCCTTCGGTCGCATGGGCAGGGGGCCATTCTGCGACAGCAGTCGCCGCCTTAACGCCGCCATTGATGGCCGACACGGCGGCAAACGGCAGCACGCGGTTTCCCGACCCGGTCTTGACGATCAACGAGGCAATCCGGGAGCGGTCCTCCTGGGGCGCGAGTGTCACCTCGCGCACACGCCCGCTGGCCGCGCCCGACGGGTCATACACCGTGGCGCCCAGCAAATCGCTGAGGGCTAGAGTCAGCATCCCGCTAGAGAATAACCAACTGGCGGGGGATTGCGGAACAAAATTCGAGCGCGGCGGGCCGGATTTCGGATGGACGCCTAGCGCCTGCCCTCCGGCTGTCGGATTGGGCCCCATAGCCCGTTCCACGGAATGAAACTCCTCATCCGGCGACGGAACCGGGGCCTCGTTCCACACGTATAATCGAGAAGGTGCGGCTCCTTTTCGACATCTTCGGCCAGACCCTGCGCACGCTCTGGGCGCATAAGCTGCGCTCATTCCTGACCATGTTCGGGATTGCCTGGGGCGTAGGTTCCCTGCTGCTGCTGGTGGGGGTGGGCGAAGGCTTTCGCTCGGGCAACAAGAAGGAGTTTGATGAGATTGGCCAGAACATTCTGTTCATCTGGTCGGGCCGCGCGCCGGTCCTGCAGGGCAGCTTCACGGCATTGCGGCAGTACTACCTGACCGTCAACGACTATCAGGACATTCTGCGCGAGTGCCCCAGCGTGAGCGCGGCCGCGCCGGTCATCCGCCGCAGCGACATCCGCGCGGTCAGCGACTTCTACCAGGCCAGCGGCCAGATCATGGGCGTTCCCGCCACGTTCAACCAGATCCGTTACCTTCCCATCAACCAAGGCCGCTGGCTCAACGACATGGATGATGCCCAGAAGCGGCCGGTGATCGTCCTGGGAGACGAGGCTCGGCGCACGCTGTTCATGGGACGGCCCTCGGTGGGCAGCACGATTCTGCTGAACGGCATCCGCTTTCAGGTCATCGGCACGCTGAAGCGCATTGGCCATGGCGACGACACGAACCAGAATCTGCAGAGCTTCGTGCCCTTCAGCGCCATGCGCGAATATTTCCCTCCGATGAATGTGGGCGAAGCCAGCGGCGTGATCTCGTTCATCAACTACCAGCCCAGGACGCGCGCCCTGCACGAGGCGGCCATGGCGGAAGTGCACAAGGTCATCGCCCGCAACCACGGGTTCGACCCGAACAATCCCGATTCGTTCGATGAATGGGACACGGTGCAGACCTCAGACCAGGTGGGCAAGATTTTCGACGCCATGAACACGTTTCTGGGCAGCGTAGGCCTGGTCACGCTGGCCCTGGGGGCGATCGGAATCATCAACATCATGCTGGTCGCCGTGGCCGACCGCACGCGCGAAATCGGATTGCGCAAGGCGCTCGGTGCCACCAAGGCCAGCATCATGTTTCAATTCTTCGTGGAGGGGGCGTTTCTGACTTTGCTCAGCGGGGGCATCGGCATCGCGGGCGCGGCCGCAATCATGAGCGCGCTTTCCGGAGTCGATATGGGTACTTTCGATCCTCCCAAGCTGGTCGCCTCGACCGCGACCCTGGCGCTGTTGTCCCTGACCGTGGCCGGAGTTGCCGCCGGCCTTTATCCCGCGCGGCGCGCGGCGGACCTGGAGCCGGTGGAGGCCCTGCGCAAGGAATAAAGGAATAGCCTTGCGCTCTTGAGGATGAGGATGGCGATGGATCAGTTTCCCGGCACCGTGCTCCAGCTCAAGAAAGAGTCCGCGCCTGGGCTCGAATCCGGCGGCGCCGTCGCTCGTCCACGGCGGGCTCTGGGGCCGGTAGTCCCGTCTTACCGCGATTTGCTGCGGCAGGCGGTTTCGGCCATGCGCCACGACCTGCGGCGCACGCTGCTGACCATGGCCGGGATGGCGTGGGGCATCGCTACAGTGGTTCTGCTGCTGGCTTACGGCAATGGTTTCGCCCGCGCCATCACCAACATCTTCGAGAGCTTCGGCGCCACCGCGGTGGGAGTTTTTCCGGGACGCACTTCGCAGCAGGCGGGCGGCAACAAAGCCGGAGTGCAGATCCGCTTCACCAACGACGACATGGAACTGTTGCGCAACAACGTCCCCTTGGCGCGGCACTTTTCCCGCATGGCGGAGAAGCAGTCGAACGTGCAGAACAACAACCGCTCGTTCAGCTTCCCGGCCATGGGCCTCGATCCGTCTATCGAGGACATCTGGAACCTCGACGTGGCTGAGGGCCGCTTTCTCAACGACGCCGACAACATGCAACACGGCCTGTATGCGGTGCTCGGTTCGGAGGCTCGCGAACGGCTGTTTTCCGGCATGCCCGCAGTCGGAGAAACCATCCGCGTGGACGGCGTAACCCTGCAGGTGGTGGGCGTGCTCAAGGCGCGCATGCAGGAAGGGGACGACGACGATAACCGCGTGGTCTACATCCCTTACAACTCCATGGACGTCCTCAAGGACACGCACTATCTGGACGGCATGTGGCTCGATTCAGCCGGACTCGATCACGAGAAGATGGCCAAGACCATCAAGGAGACGCTCGCCGCCGCGCACAGCTTCAAGGCCACCGACGAGCGCGCAGTTTTCGTCTTTGATGCGCAGAAGCAGCTCTCGCAGTTCGGCATCATGAGCGCCATGCTGAAGATTCTTCTCGGCCTGATCGGTACGGTGACGCTGAGCATTGGCGGGGTCGGGTTGATGAATATCATGCTGGTCTCTGTGACCCAGCGCACGCGGGAAATCGGCGTAGAAAAGGCTCTGGGCGCGCGCAAGCGCGACGTCGGCTTTCAGTTTCTGGCGGAGGCCATGGTCATCACCGCCCTGGGCGGGCTGCTGGGCGTGGCGCTTTCCTACGTAGTATCTCTGTCTGTGGGCCGGCTGACGCTGTACAGCGCCATGGCCAAGCACGCCGAGGCGGGAGACATCCGACTCGTCGTTTCCCCGATGATCCTGCTGGCATCCGTGTTGATCCTGGCGGTGGTGGGCGTGATCAGCGGGATGATCCCTGCCCTGCGCGCCTCGAACCTCGATCCCATCGAAGCCCTGCGCTACGAGTAGAGGCATTAACCACAAAGGACACGAAGGTACACGAAGGAAGCCAACCCGGACGGTTTCCTTCGTGTACCTTCGTGCCCTTCGTGGTTCAAGAACCTACTCCCCCGAGCGCGGGCGTTACAATCAATTCTGACCCATGTTGGACGACATCCTCACGCTGCCCCCTCCGCCCGCCGATGCCCGCGTCGCCTACGGTTCGGATCCCAATCAGTTTCTCGACCTGCGCCTGCCTTCGGCCAAAGACAAGGGACCGTTTCCTCTGGTCATCAACATTCACGGCGGATTCTGGCGGGCCAAATACAATCTCGATCATGCCGGGCATTTGTGCGCGGCGCTTACCGCCAAGGGCGTAGCCACGGCCAATCTCGAATACCGCCGCGTGGGCAATGACGGCGGGGCGTGGCCGGGGACGTTTTCCGACATTCGCGAGGCTTACAGCTTCCTGCTGCAGAATGCGCGCACCCGCAATTTCGATTCGCAAAAAGTCCTCGTCATGGGCCACTCCGCCGGGGGACACCTTGCCTTGTGCCTCGCCGGCCATGAGCCCACTCTGACCCGCGTGATCTCGCTCGCCGGAGTCGTCGACCTGCAGCGCGCCTATCAGCTTCACCTCAGCAACGATGCAGTGGTCGAATTCCTGCGTGGAACGCCCAGCGAAGTGCCCGACCACTACCGCGAGGCCGATCCCATGCAGCTTTCCATTCCCCAGGCGCGGCAGTGGCTGATTCATGGCTCGGCCGACGACACGGTTCCGCCCGCCTTCAGCCGCGACTATGTGGCCGCCAAGCAGAAGAAGACTGGCAAGGAAAAAGAAGACGCGCAGCTGCTCGAGATCTCCAGCGCCATCCACTCCGATCTGATCGATCCGCGCACCGCGGCCTGGAAGGCAGTCGAGCAAAAGGCCCTGCAGCTTCTGAGTTAACGTAGCCTCGGACGCATTCGTACGGGGGCGGACAAGGCGTCCGCCACTCCACGAGCTGGAACTAGTCCACGCCCAGGCCTGCCAGCATTTCCTCCAGCAGCGCAGCGTCGATGCTCAGACGTCGCCCGTGGGCCTTCACATCTTCCATCTCATCGAAAGCGCGGAACAGGCGCAGCTTTGCGGCGGCATACTGCTCGGATTCGCCGAGCGGGCGGCCGTGCGCGCGGGCCCAATCGGCCAACGAGCTCTCGCGCAGAAACACGCTCACGGCGTATGTGAGCTTGCGGTCGGACGTGACATCGAAGACGAATTCGGTCGCGGGAGTCTCCGGATCACCGGGAAGAGCAGGGCGTTTGCCGACAAAATAGTACTGGTAGACGTATCCCTGGGCGCCGGTATAGGTCTTGAGGCGGCGGACGGTCATGGGGAACATTATCGAACGGGAGCAGGACGTTTGTCTTACGGAAGGGCGCAGGGGTAGTGTCCTAAATTCGGGAACCACGAAGGGCACGAAGTCACACGAAGGGATTAATTTTTTCAGGCTCTCCTTCGTGTTCCTTCGTGTCCTTTGTGGTCAATTTAGGACACCACGGGCGCAGGGGTGCGGTTGGGAATTGTTGAATTTTGATTGTCGATTGTTGAATGAAAACCCGGAAATGCCCCCAAACCCTGGGCTTTTCATTCAACAATCAAAAATCAACAATCAACAATGGTCCAAACTAAATCTCTCCCTCCATCCTGCCGATATCTCTCCAGGGAGCATTATGCCGCTGCTCTGGCAGTCTGTCGCGATCGTCGCGCTCGTTCTGCTGGTCGTGTACCAGCAGTTCCGGCTTTTCCGGATCCGCCGCCACACCCGGAAACAGGCGGAGCTGTTTCAGATCGTCACTGAGAACGCGGCCGACATGATCGCGCTGGTCGACGTGAAAGGGCACCGCCTGTACAACAGCCCGGCCTACAAGAGGATCCTCGGCTACTCGACAGCGGAGTTGGGAGAGACCTCCGCTTTTGAGCAAATCCATCCCGACGACCGCTTCAAAGTGCTGGACGCGGCGCGGGAAGCGCGCGAGACGGGGATCGGCAGGCGCCTGGAGTACCGCATCCGGCATAAGGACGGCAGCTGGCGAATTCTGGAGTCGGTGGCCAGCGCCGTGCGCGACACGCAGGGCGAGGTCGCAAAGCTGGTCATCGTGAACCGCGACATCACCGAGCGCAAGCGGGCGGAGGAGAAACTCGAGCACAATCTGTTTCATGATCCCCTGACCGGCCTCCCCAACCGGCGGCTGTTCCTCGACCGGCTGCGGCATGCCTTTGTTAGGGCCAAGCGCGATTCCGGACACGAGTATGCTCTGCTGCTGGCCAACGTCGATCATTTCAAGGTATTCAACGAACGTCTGGGCACGGCGGCCGGCGACCAGGTGCTGCAGGAGATCGCGCGCCGGGTCGGGGCGTGCTTGCGCCAGGACGACACTATCGCCCGGGGCGCCAACGGCGCCGCTGAGCCGGCGTTATCGCGGCTGGGCAGCGATGAGTTCACCGTTCTGCTGGACTCGATCTCCGATCCCAGCGACGCCATGCGGGTTGCTACTCGCATGCAATCGGCCGTGGCCGAACCGCTGATGGTCGAAGGGCAGGAAGTGCGGATTTCCTTCAGTGTCGGAATCGCGCTGAACACATCGACGCACGAACAGCCCGAAGACATGCTCAAAGATGCCGACACGGCCATGCGCCGCGCCAAAGCCCTGGGAGGATCGCGCTGCGAGGTCTTCGACGAAGCCATGCACAGCCGCGCCATGGGACGCATGCGCCTGGAGGCGGACCTGCGGGCCGCGATCGCGCAGCGCCAGTTCCGCATTCACTATCAGCCCGTGCTGCAACTCGACACGCAGAGCCTGGTCAGCTTTGAAGCGCTGCTGCGGTGGGAGCATCCCACGCAAGGCCTGATTTCTCCCCACCGCTTTCTCGAGGCGGCCGAGGATAGCGGGCTCCTGGTCTCGATCGGGCACTGGCTGGTGATGCAAGCCTGCCGGCAATTGAGCGAATGGGAAATCAGCAATTCCGCCGGGCGGCCCGTGAGTCTGACGCTCAACGTATCCGCGCGGCAGTTCGCCGACGCCCGCCTGGTCAACGATCTGCAGGACGCTCTGCAGCAGACCGGAGTCGATCCCGCGCGCCTGCAACTGGAGATGACCGAGACGGTCGCGGCGGCGGATCCGAAACTCACCGTGACCGTGCTCGCGCACCTCAAGCACATGGGAATCGGCGTGATCCTCGACGATTTCGGCGTGGGCTCGGCTTCGCTGCGCGGGCTGTGGCAGTTTCCCGTGGATGCGCTCAAGATCGACCGCTCCCTGGTGCGGGAGATGCAGACGGACACCGCCGCGTCCGACATCGTGGAGACCATCATCGCGCTGGGCCACAAGATGAATCTGCGGGTCATCGCCGAGGGCATCGAAACCGCGCGGCAGGCCGAGCGCCTGCGCGAACTGGGATGCGAGTACGGGCAAGGGTACTATTTCTCCCAGCCGCTGGAAGCGAAAGCGGCATTGCAGTTCCTGCGGCGGCAGGCGGTTCCGGCGCGGGCCGGGGCGGGCACCACCGAGCGGTAGCAGCAGGGAACGCGATCTCGGCGTCGTGACCCGAGAGCCTAACCCGAGGGACTAGCCGTGATAACTAAGCGTTCAGGCTACTCCATGATTAGTCAAAATGTACGTCTTGACAGTAAGGCCTCCCTGGGAAATGATCCTCCCGAATTTGGGGCGGAGTAAAAGTTGTCAGTAGGACGCCGCCACAACGGCGAACCCCTTCCCTCACTCGATTGAACTGAACCCACCCACGAAGGTTTGAGACGCGCGAGCCTAGTTTCTCTCTGGCCAATCTGGCCCGCGCACAGACCGGTAATTCGGCCCCGGGCCCGCTTGCAAAAGCGATTCGACCGCAAAGGCACCCGCCGGGCTGCCCCTGCGCCAACTACCATCTCCAACCCAGGAGGTCACGATATGCCCGCTCAATTTTGCCGAAATAAGACTGGGTCAGGCCTGCGCTGGATCTGGGGCGCTGCGCTGATACCTCTTCTGCTTTGCGTCCTTGCGGCGCAAGCCCAAAATCCTAGCACGATCAACGCCCCAGATTGTAACGATCCCGACGCGCACGACCTGGCCTGCACTGAGCTCACGCGCGCACTGGTCAACCAAGCCCACACTCAAGGATACCCGTACTACCTCGGGCACGCCGAGCCGAGAATTCACTTCTTTTCCACGCGGGGAACGTCGGGCTACGACATGCAGTACAAGATTGCGCTTCCGCTCACCGAGCCGGCGCCCAAGCAGGACGGATCGGCCGTAGCGAACTTTGAGCTCTATTCCGCATTCTGGCTCGGCCTGAGCGTGTGCGATCCCAACTCAGGGGCCGGTGGCGCGTGCGTTGCGGATAGCGACACTAACAATCCTTCCACGGCGGGATCGGGTTTTCTGGAGTTGCAGTTCTTTCCGCCTGGGGACAGTTGCGGCACCACCACGCAGTGGTGCGCGCTTCTGCACATCAATACCTTTCAGAACTTTAACGCCTTCACGCAGGCGAATTGCAAGGAACCTACGACGGCAACGCTTGTGACCACGAACGGGGTGCCGGGAGGGCCGACCCTTTTCATGAACAACGGCGACAGCCTGGTGGTGACCATTCAAGATACCGCCGCCGGCTTGGAAACCGATATTGACGACCTTACGACTTCCACCACCGGGTCGATGGTGGCCAGCTCGGGCAACGGTTTTGTGCACAACGCGAACCAGACCGACTGCACCACGACCGCCTTTACCTTCCATCCCGAGTTCGCCACGGCCTCGCCGGGGCAGGGTACGACGTGGGCGTCCGGATCTCCGAACGTCTCCTGGGCCTTCGAGATTGGCCACTGGGAGCTGTGCGGAGATTCAGGCTGCGCGACACTGCCTGACGGCGGTGATGCCGACGATACCGGTTGCGGGGCGATTCGCGGGATCGGAGGTTGCACGGGCTCGGATCTGGACCACGATGGAACGCCTTACCTGGCCGATTGGCCCAGCGGGAATGCGGCCTATCCTGACTCCTTTATCTTCGGCTCCCCTGACAACAAAGGTGTGGGTCCGATGAGCGCCCATCCGACCGCCCTTACGACGTACGACGAGGGATATCTCAATTTCTCGTTCTTCTCAACTGAGGGTACGACCGGAACGTTTTACCCGTTCTACTCGCAGGCGGGCACCGGGACATCGTGCGTGTTTAACTTCGGGAACGATATTACAGGCACGACAACCAATGATTTCGGGCAGCGGGCACAGTTCGATTCATCGATCTTGAATCCCTGCCTTCCCGGCATCTCGTCCGATCTGTCCATCAGCAAGAGCGGCCCCGCCACGGCGGCTGCGGGCACAAATGTAACCTATTCGATTGTCGTATCGAACTTCGGGCCCAGCAACGCCACCGGCGTGACCGTGACAGATACTCTTCCGCCCGGGGTCACGCTGGTTTCCACCTCCATCGCCTGCACCAATGCGGCGGGAACTCTGACCTGTCCCATTGGCGCCCTGGCCGACACGGCGACCAGCACCTTCACGGTGACCGTCCACATCCCGAGCTCTTTCGGGGGAGGCGGATCGATCACCAACTTTGCCAGCGTCACCGGAGACCAGATCGACTCGAATCCCAACAACAACAACTCCTCGGCAACGACGGGCGTGCTTGCCGTAGCCGATCTCGCGACCAGCAAGACTGGACCAACCAATCCGGTGGCGGCGGGAACGAACATCACCTACACGATCGGAGTCAGCAATGCCGGCCCTTCGGACGCGCCCAACGTTGTGGTCACGGATACCCTGCCGGTTGGCGTCAACTTTGTGTCGAGCACAGCAGGATGCTCGGGCACAACCGTTCTCACCTGCAACCTGGGAACGCTGGTCAACGGCGCAAGCACCAGCTTCAATGTAACGGTGGGTGTGCCTGCGAATTACTTGTCCAGCCGCAGCGAGACGACAACCAGCATCAGCCAAACGGCGGCGGTGACCTCGAGCGCGACTGATCCCAACCTCCTCAACAACACGGCAACAGTGAACACCACGCTCATCGCGGTGGCCGACCTGTCGATCGCTAAGAGCGCCGCGCCTAATCCCGTCGACGCGGGTACTCCTCTCAAGTACACCATCACCGTCAGCAACGCCGGTCCTTCGGACTCGACTGGCACAACTGTCACCGATGTTCTGCCCGCCGGGGTGAATTTCACCACAAGTTCGATCGGGTGCAGCGGCACGACGACTCTCACGTGCCCGATTGGAACGCTTGCTGCCGGAGCAACCACCATCTTCACCGTCACGGTCGCGATTCCTGCCAATTACCTGTCCAGCAGGTTCGAGAAGACCGCGACCATCACCAATACGGCAACTGTCGCGCCCGGCGCGGGCGTGACCGACCCGAACCTGGTCAACAACACGGCTTCGGTATCCACCACAGTAATTCAGGTGGCGGATGTCGAGATCGCTGTGAGCGAGGCGCCCAATCCCGTCCATCAAGGAGGCACAGCCACTTACACGATGACCTTCAAGAACACGGGGCCATCGGACGCACCCTTCGCGCAGATTCTGCAGTACTCCCCGGCAGGCTTCATCTTCGCTGGGTCGACCTACGGAACCTGCAGTCCAGGGGTCAAGGACACCGTGTGCTCGCTCGGGCCTGACATGCCCGTTGGGTACACCCAAACCTTCACGATCACGTATAAGGTTCCAGCCAAGTTCCTGGGTGGGGCAACCTCCAAAATCGTGATCAGCCAGATCGGTATCAGCAGCCAGGCTATCGATCCCGATCCGGCGGACAGTACGAACTTCGTGACAACAACCGTGATCAAGTAACGCAACTCGACGCTACAACCGTCCCTGCGCGATCTCCAGTCGCGCAGGGACGGCTTTTTGTATGGCTTTTCGCGCGCCCGTTGACTTGCGTATTTTGCCAAGGCGTAACTGGACTGATCCCTCGGGCAGTCCCCGCGCCGCGGCAGTAGGAAGCTTCTAGCGCGCGCCGTTTCCGGGAGAGACGACGCGGCCATATTCGGAGGCACGGCTCAGGCGATCAAACATTTGCCAGGCTGCGAGCGAGACCTTGCTGATGGCTTCTTCTCCGTCGCGCTCGTTGCGCAGAAACGCCGTCATCACGCAGATCACGTAGGGGCGGCCTTCCACGAAGACGATGCCGGAATCGTTGCGCACAGCTTCGAGCGAGCCGGGTTTGTTGGCGACCTTGAGGCCGGCTGGCAGATCGCGGGGAATCCAGGAGTCCTTGTTGGTGCTGAGGATTTTGAAGAAATCGGCCGTGGATTCTTTGTTGAGCACCTTGCCGTGGTAGATGGCCTCGAGCAGCGTCATCATCTCGCGTGGGGTGGAGATGTTCTCGCGCCCCTGTTTCGTAGCCTCAAGGTCCATCATCTTGCGCCGCAGGCGGGTGTGCGTGAGGCCGAGCGAGTCGAGCATGGCGTTCACGTTCTGCATGCCGACGCGGTCGATGAGAACATTGGCGGCAGAGTTGTCGCTGACCGCGACCATCATCGTCGCCAGGTCGCGCAGCGTGACCCGGGTCACGCCCGGCGTCAGCCCGTTCATGATGTCGCTGTCTTGCACCAGGTCCGACGACTGCACGGTGTACAGATCCGTGAGCTTCAGCTTGCCTTGTTCCGCCTGATGGTAGAGGCCGGCAAGGACCGCGACTTTGATGGAACTAGCCTGGGCAAACACTTCGTCTTCGTGCAGAAAGAAATGATCGCCATTGCTGAGGTCTTCAATGGCGACGCCCATCACCCCGTCGAGATGCTGGTCGACGTCCGCGATGTTGGCTTCGAGTTTCTGCCAGAGCACTTTTTGTTTGCCAGCGGATGGCGCGCTCTGGGCGAAGCTTGTGGCGAGCAGCAGCGTGTAACAGAGGATACGTTTCATCGAGGGCTCAGCCATCGATCTTCGCCTCCCGCAGCTGTTTCACTGCAGTTTCAGAACTGACCGGCGAGTAGTACACCTCTTTGAAGGTATAGGAACGCGCTTTCCCGCCGACTACGGGAAGGATCTCGATGTGCCAGTGGTAGTCGTCGTCGATCGTCTTCCAGTAGCCGAGATTCTTGGAAGGGTGCATGGTGCTGGGCGAAGTGTGCAGAACGAGATGAAAATCTTCCGTGATGGATCGGACGCGCTGCAGCGTCCGGCGCAGCAGGGCGGCCAGATTCACGCGCAGTCCGGGCTGGTTCAGTCCGGTCCGCTCAAAGGAAGCTTCGTGTTCCCGCGGCAGAATCCAGGTTTCGTAGGGAACGCGCGGAGCATAGGGACAGAGCGCAAGATAGTCGCCGCGGGCTTCGACCACGCGCGCGGCCTGGCGCTCCTCCTGCTGGAGAATGTCGCAGAACACACAGCGCTCCTTGCTGACAAAGTACTCGCGTCCCGCGCGCAGCTCGTAGAGCACGCGCCGGGGAACGAACATGGTTGCGGTGATCTGCGACGTGGGATGGCTGAACTCCTGCCCGGCATTCTTGCCGTAATCCTTGAACAGGCTGACGTACTTGATGCGGGGATCGCGCTTGAGGTCGAGAATGCGTTCGGCCGCGAGGCGGAGAAAGTGGCCGATCTCTTCGTCGCCGGCCTTCCACAAATGCCGCTCGTGGCGCGGGTTTTCCACCAGAACCTCGTGTGCGCCGATGGAGTGCATGCGATCGTAGATGCCGTCGCCGCGGCGTCCGGGATCGCCTTCGATGCGGTAGAGCGGCGCCGGATGCACTACCGATCGAGCCGACCACTCCGTGCCGGGACTGTTCGGCACGGTCGCAATCACCTGCAGGGGCGCCGTCGCGTCGGCGCAGAAACGGCAGGGTATGTCCTGCCGCGGCGCGCTCTCGGCCTGTTCGTCCCCGGTGATGACCCACGAGCGGGTGATGGGATCCTTGCGCAATTCCACGAGCCAAGGAGAACATTGAAGAGAATCCCAGTCAACTGCGATCTGCGTTTCTCAGCTTCGCGCCCAGCCCGAAGAGGGCCCGGTGCTTTGTTATAATCCGCCGAAGCCCGCCTGATGTGACGAGCCTGATCCGACGAGCTTGATCCAACAAGAAAGATGACCGAGCCGTCCACTCCGCTGATGCGGCAATACGCCGCCGTCAAGAAGCAACATCCCACCGCGCTCCTGTTCTTCCGGCTGGGGGATTTCTACGAGCTGTTCTTCGATGACGCCGTGGTGGCCGCGAAAGAGCTGCAGATCACTCTGACCTCCCGCAACAAGGAAAAAGGAATCGCGGTGCCGATGTGCGGCGTGCCCTACCACGCGGCCGAGGGCTACATTGGCAAGCTCATCCGCAAAGGCTTCAAGGTGGCGATTTGCGACCAGATGGAGGACGCGCGGCTGGCCAAAAAGCTGGTCCGGCGCGAGGTGACGCGCGTGGTAACGCCGGGCACGGCGGCCGACGCGTCGCTGGGATCGGACGAGAACAATTTTTTAGCCGCGCTGGCGCAGGTGGGAGATCGGGTTGGATTTGCCGCTCTGGATTTGTCGACCGGCGAATTCCGAGCCACCGAGTTTGCCGGCGAAGGAGCCTTCCGCCGCGTGCAGGAGGAATTGGAACAGCTTCGCCCGAAAGAATTGCTGTACGGATCGTCGGCGCCGCTGTTTGACAGCGAGGCAGGTGCTCCAAAGAAAATCATGTGGGGACAGCCGCCCTCGGCTGCCCTGAGCGGAGTCGAAGAGCCTGCCCTGAGCTTGCCGAAGGGGGCTGTCCGGCCGAACGAAGCTCGGCTGTCTTCCGTCTGCACCGAGACTCCGCTCGATGACTGGATCTTCGCCCCCGATCACGCGATTCCTCTGCTTGAAAATCATTTCGGCGTGCTGTCCCTTGAGGGATTCGGCCTGGCCGGGCACAGCGCGGCGGCGGCGGCCGGGGGCGCCATTCTCTATTATGTGCGCTCGACACAACGCGGCAAGCTCGACCACGTGGATCGCATCGGCTGGTACGAGCGCCAGAATTGCCTGGTGCTCGACGCGGTCACGGTGCGCAATCTGGAGCTGATCGAGCCGCTGTTTGCCGGCACGGACGCGGGCGTCACGCTATTTCGCTCCATCGATTCCGCCGTCACGCCCATGGGCAAGCGTCTGCTGCGGGCGTGGCTGCTGCGGCCGTCGCTCGATCTGAATGAAATCAATGCCCGGCTGGACGCGGTCGAAGTGGGAGTGAAGGGCACGGTCGCGCGCGAAGAGTTGCGCCGCGCGCTCGATGGCGTCCTCGACCTGGAGCGCCTGCTCAGCCGGGTAACGCTCGAAACCGCGAATCCGCGGGATGTGCTCGCGCTGGCCGCATCGCTCGCCCGGATTCCCTCGGTCAAAGCCGCGGCGGCGCGGCTGAAGGCTCAGCGCCTTGCCGCTCTCCACGCGGCGCTCGACGAGCTGAACGATCTGCGCTCGCGCATCGAGAAGACCATCGTTCCCGAGCCGCCCTTGAGTTTCGCTGACGGCGGAGTCATCGCCGCCGGCATCGATCGCGACCTCGACGAGTTGCGCGAACTGTCCCGCAACAGCAAGCAGGTGCTGGCGCAGATCGAGCAGCGCGAGCGCGGCCGCACCGGCATCTCGTCGCTCAAAGTCAAATTCAATTCCATCTTTGGCTACTACATCGAAGTCTCGAAGTCGAACCTGCACCTCGTCCCGCAGGACTACGACCGCAAACAGACGCTGGTCGGCGCCGAGCGCTTCACCACGCCCGAACTGAAAGAGTACGAAGCGAAAATCCTCGATGCGCAGGAAAAGATCGTCGAGATCGAGCGGCGGCTCTTCACCGAACTGCGCACGGCTATCGCAGCCGAGGCGAAACGCATTCGGCAGACTGCTTTAGCGCTGGCCGAGGTCGATGTGCTGGCCTCGCTGGCGCAGATCGCTGCCCTGCGCAACTACTGCCGGCCGAAGTTCGTGGAATCAGCGGACGGTGAATTAGAAATCCTCGAAGGCCGGCATGCAGTCATTGAGCAACAGGAGATGGCCGGAGGTACCGAGCGCTTCGTCCCCAACGATCTGTACCTCAATGCGACCACCCACAACATCCTGCTGCTGACCGGACCGAACATGGGCGGCAAATCGACCTACCTGCGGCAGATCGCGTTGATCGTGATTCTGGCGCAGATGGGCTCGTTCGTGCCAGCGCGTTCCGCCAAGCTGAGCGTGGTCGACCGCGTCTTCACGCGCATTGGGGCCAGCGACAATCTGGCGCGGGGCCGCTCGACCTTTATGGTCGAGATGACGGAAACGGCAGCGATTTTGCATACCACAACGCCGCGATCTTTAATCCTGTTGGACGAGGTTGGCCGAGGGACGTCGACCTATGACGGCCTGGCGATTGCGTGGGCTGCGGTCGAGTATCTGCACGCGAAGGTTCGGGCCAGAACTTTATTTGCGACTCATTACTTCGAGTTGACAGAGTTAGCCGAGCAACTCTCGGGTGTGAAGAACTATCACGTCTCAGTAAAAGAAACAGGCGGCGGAATTGTATTCTTGCGCAGGGTCGAGCCCGGCGCCGCCGACCGCAGCTACGGCATCGAGGTCGCAAAGCTGGCGGGATTGCCGAACGACGTTATCACACGCGCCCGCGAAGTGCTGGCCGAACACGAATTCGCCGAGCAGCAGGCCACGGCACACTTGTCGCCGGGAGCGACTCCGCCGCCGGCGCAGTTGACGATCTTTACGCCGATCTCGCAGCCCGTACTGGAGAAGCTGCGGGAAGTGGATCTGAACCGGCTGACGCCGCTGGAAGCGCTGAATCTGCTGGCAGAGTTAAAGAGGCAAATTGAGTAGCCCGTCCCAACCAATGCAACGACCGATGCGCAGCCCCTCTAGGGGCGGGTTGATACTCGGGCTGACTCTGTTTCTCCTAGTAATCTCACTGTTTTGGATAAAGCGCAAGAATCTCATGCTTGTACATGTGTTTTCCGATACCAGCTGCGCGTGCGGTGACTTTCACGAGGAGGTAAGTGGACTTAACATCCTCAATCCGCTAAGAGACCGGCAGCCCGAGAGGGCGGCGGAGGAGTTTTTCCACGCCTCTTCAACCGGCCGATGTCCCACTCTGTACGATACCGGTTTGTGTCAATACTCGGAAACACAGGGCTCCGTTCGGGGATGGAAGCTCGTCAACGCAAAGCGCAGCAGCGACGGCATAGACCTTTTTTACAAGTTGGATTCTTCGAGGAGGGCCTCTACATCGCAACCGTCCTGGACCGGGGAAGGTTGCGTTCACCTTATCCGTATAGCTGGAGTCTGGCGGGTTGCGTCGTATGGCGCTTACTTCTGAACGCCATGATCAAAAAGTCCAGTCCCCTAGATATCGGCCAGCTTCTGATCATCGGCTTTGACGGCGCGGAGATGACTCCGCGGCTCGCTTCCCTGCTCACCCGCCTGCAGCCGGCGGGCGTGATCCTGTTTGCACGGAATATCAAAGATGCTGGGCAAACCTGGCGCCTGCTGCGCGAGTGCCAGAAATGCGTGGCGACGCCGCTATTCACCTGCGTCGATCTGGAAGGCGGAACGGTCGACCGCTTGCGCGACGTTCTGGGGCCGACACCTGCCGCCGCCGAGGTCTTCTCCACTGGCGACCGTGCGCTGTTTCGCAAGCATGGACGCATCCTCGGCGAGAATTGCCGCGCCCTGGGCTTCAACGTCGACTTCGCGCCGGTTTTTGATCTCGGATTCGAGGCCTCGCGCGCCGTAATGGATTCGCGGACAGTCTCCGCCAACCCGAAGCAGGCAGTCGCCTACGCCCGTGAGTTCCTCGCCGGTCTGCGCGCCGCGCGCGTGCTCGGCTGCGGCAAGCACTTTCCCGGCCTGGGCGAGGGCAACCTCGACAGCCATCACGGGCTGCCCGTGATCGACAAGCCGCTGAAGAAACTGTGGTCCGAGGACCTGCTTCCCTACCGCATGCTGCATCGGCAACTTCCGTTCGTGATGGTCGCTCACGCCGCTTATCCGCAGGTCACGCACGATCAGACTCCCGCGTCGCTGTCGAAGATGTGGATGGCCGACATTCTGCGCAAGCGCATCGGCTATCGGAACCTGATCGTGTCCGACGATCTGGAGATGGGCGGTGTGCTGGCCGCGGCGCCGATCGGCGAGGCGGCAGTGAAATCCATTCTCGTGGGCAGCGATCTCTGCCTGGTATGTCATCACGAACACTCCGTACTGCAGGCGCACGAAGCGATGGTCCGGGCCTGTGAGCAGGATCCCGCGTTCGCTGGTCGAGCCAGCGAGGCGGCCCGCCGCGTTCTAGCCTTCAAAAAGAAATGGGCCAAGATCCTTCGACCGCAGAAAGCTCCGTCCGCGACCACTGTCGAGAAGTTGACGCGCACGCTGTGGGAGTTCGGAGAACAGGTGCGCCTGGAAACATTGGAACGCGAAGAACACTCCCGGCGGCCGCGCCGATGAGCACCGACCGCATGATCGTGGCCGGAGTGATGAGCGGAACCTCGGCCGACGGCATCGACGTGGCGCTGGTGCGGATCGGGGACAGACATGATTCTTCTCAGGCATTGGCATCGGCCACTGGCATACGCGGGCGGGAGCGCCCGCGCCACACGTACAAACTTCTGGGGCATGCGGCTTATCCTTACCCGAGACGCGTCCGCGCCGCTGTTCTGGCCGCGATGAACGCCCGCGATGCAAGCGTTGCCGATCTCTCCCGCCTCAACTTTCTTCTCGGCGAGCTGTATGCCGACGCGGTGCTGGCCGCCCAGCGCCGGTTTCGCGTGCAGGCTGACCTGGTTGGATGTCATGGCCAGACGCTCTACCACCAAGGCGATCCTGCCATGTTCTTAGGGCGCAACGTCGCCGCGACCTGGCAGACGGGAGAAGCCGCCGTGATTGCCTCCCGCGTGGGCGTGCCCGTAGTCTCGGATTTCCGTCCTGCAGATGTGGCCGCTGGCGGCAAAGGCGCGCCGCTGGTTCCTTACCTCGACTACATGCTCTTTCGCGATCGCAAGGCCGGCCGCATCGTGCAGAACATCGGAGGCATTGCCAATCTCACCGCGATCCCGGCGGGCGCGAAGGCCAGTCAGGTTCTGGCCTTTGACACCGGCCCGGGAAACATGGTCATCGACGCGGTGACGGAAGCCTTGTACCACCGGCCGTTTGATCGCGGCGGCAAGATCGCGGCCTCTGGCGTTCCGCTTGAAAGCGTGCTCGAGCATTTTCTTCGCGGCCGGTTCTTTCGCACTGCGCCGCCCAAGACCGCCGGCCGCGAGCAGTTTGGCCGCGAATTTGTGCGCGAGTTCCTGCGCCGCTGCGGACGCGCGCGCAAGCAAGACGTCGTCGCCACGGCAACCGCGCTGACGGCGCGCTCAATTGTGGATGCGGTCGAGCGCTTCGTGATCCACAAGCCCTCGTTTTCAAAGGCGAACTTTTCCGAAATGATTCTCTCGGGCGGCGGAGCCCGCAATGCAACCTTGGTACGAATGATGAAGGAAAGCCTGGCTCCGCTGGGCCTGCGCCTGCGATTCTCCGACGAGTTCGGACTGCCCTCGGAAGCCAAAGAAGCCGCGGCCTTTGCCCAGCTCGCCTACGAGACGTGGCATCGCCGGCCCTCGAATGTGCCCTCAGCCACGGGTGCGAAGCGCCTAGCGATCTTAGGGAAGATTTCCTATGCGTAACCGCCGCGCTGCGCTCCTCCCTTTGATCGCGCTACTCCCGCTGCTCTCCTGCTCCACCAAGCCCGATCGCAACATGCTGGTCATGATCATCGAGTCAAGCCCGACCGATCTCGACCCGCGCGTGGGGCTCGACGGGCAATCGGAGCGCATCGACAACCTGATCTTCGATGACCTGCTCGCGCGCGGCGACGATCTGAACGTGGCTCCCGGCCTGGCCGAGCGCTGGGAGCTTCCCGATCCGCTCACCTACATTTTCCACCTGCACCGCGGCGTCAGGTTCCACGACGGCCGCCCGCTGACCTCGCGCGACGTGAAGTGGACCTTCGATTCCCTGCTGCAAGGCAAGATTCGCAGCACCAAGGCTGCGAACTATCGTTTTGTCGATCACATCGACGCGCCCGACGACTTCACGGTCGTATTCCACATGAAAGAGCCAGACTCGCCCCTGCTGTGGAATCTGTCGGATGGCGCCGTGGGCATCGTGCCCTACGGCAGCGGAGACGAGATGACCACGCACCCGATCGGCTCAGGCCCGTTCAAGTTTGTCAGCGCGGAGACCGATCGCGAAGTGATTCTCGAGCGCAATGACGACTATTGGGGCGAAAAGGCCAGGCTCGCGCGCGTGCGCTTCGCGGTCGTGCCGGACGCGACCACGGAAGCTCTGGAACTGCGCAAAGGCAGCGCCGACCTCGCCATCAATGCTCCCTTCCCGCCCGACACCGTGCTGACGCTGCAGCGGGAGCCCACGCTCGCGGTCGAGTCGGCGCCGGGGACCGAGGTGCAGTATCTCGCCTTCAATCTGCGCGACCCGATTCTCAAGGATGTCCGCGTGCGCCAGGCCATCGCTTACGCCCTCAACCGCCAGCCCATGATTGAATATCTGTGGCGCGACGAGGCGCGGCCGGCGCGCAGCGTGCTGCCGACGCAGAGCTGGGCTTACAACGGAGACGTGCGCCGTTACGAGCACGACCCCGCTAAAGCGCGACAGTTGCTGGACGCAGCGGGCTACCCTGCCATCAACGGCATTCGCTTTCACGTGATGATGAAAACGTCGATCAACGAGAATACGCGGCTGATGGTGGCCGTCTTGCAACAGCAGTTGCGCGAGGTGGGGATTGCGCTCGATATTCGCAGCTTCGAGTTCGCCACGTTCCTCTCCGACGTGACCCACGGCCTGTTTCAGCTCTATGGCCTGCGCTGGATCGGAGGGAATGAAGACCCCGACATTTTCGAATACGCCTTCCACTCCTCGAAGTTCCCGCCCAACGGCGCCAATCGCAGCTTCTACTCCAACCCCAAGGTGGATGCACTCATCGACCAGGCTCGCCGCGAAGTCGATCCCAACGTGCGCAAGCCGCTCTATGCCGAGGTGCAGCGCATCCTGGCGGAAGATCTGCCTTACATCGATCTGTGGTACCTCGACAACGTGGTGGTGCACACGCGGCGGGTGAAAAACCTGAAGCTGAATTCGGCGGGAAACTACGACTTTCTGCGCACCGCGGAGTTGGCGCGGTAAACGCTCTCATTTTTTTCGTTCGCCGAGATAGAAACGGCGCATAATGCGGTTGGAGACGCTCTCCAGTGAGGTTGGCCGTGCGGATTGTGCTCGATGACTGGCGAGCCTGCATCGCGGTTGCGATCCTGCTCTCAGCGCGGTTGACTCTTCCAGCGGCTGGCCAAGACGTTCCCGACACTCCCGAAGTCCCTCGCCAATTCCACGTCGACACTGAAGCCGCGGCCCGCCTGCAACCGCAACTGATGGCGCAGAGCGGTCCCGCCGCGGGGCGCTACGACGCCGCCCGTCTGGTTTTCGAGCGGCTGACCAAGCTGGCAGTTCCTCCTGCAGACGTCCGCATCGCGTGGCAATTGCGCATCGTCCAGAACGATCGCCTCAACGCCTATTCGTCGCCCGATGGCACTGTCTATGTGGAGACTGGGCTGGCGCAGATTGCCGGTCCGAGCACCGGACTATGGGCTGCCATTCTGGCTCACGAGATCGCGCACATCACGCGTCGCGACTGGGCCCGGCGTTACCTGGCCGAAAAGTCACTGCAAAGTGAAGGCAGCGCAACCGTCCTGTTGGGCGATCCCGGCCTTCCCGGCAGCGCCTGGACCGATCCGCAAAAAGCCTCGCAGGACCTGGCCCGCTTCTGCCGCCGCCTGGAAATCGAAGCTGACCGCGACAGCCTCCTGTTGATGGCACGGGCAGGCTATCATCCCGACTTTGTTCCAGCGCTGCATCATCTCCTGCACGCCCAGGGATCCGACGCGCCGGTCGTTTCCCTCTCCGCCATGCATCCCTGTTGGGAGCAGCGCGATCGCGAACTGACCAAGGCCTACGTGGCGGCGAGCATCGAGTTCGACCGCCGCTGGCCGGAATGGTACGCCTCGCCCGGCGGCAATCCGCCCATCGTCGTATTCGCCGAGGACCCGAAAGTACGAAAGACCGGCTCCGGGTCGTGGGAGATCGAGGTTCCCATGCGCTGCCAGAACCTGGCGGGCGCAGTCGAGGTGGTGCTGCGCAGCGGCACGACCCGCACCCGGACCGCGCTGGCCGAGCCGCTTCCAGACCAGGCGGCGGCCGGCACGGAGATGCGGCAGCTGACCGGCTGCACTTCCCCGCGGACCACGATCACCTTTCCCCTGAACGACGGTTCCTCGCGCGAGAAGCCCGCGCGTTGGACCGACGTCTATGTGCTCGACGCCTGGGGCACCGTGCTGGCGCGAGCGGACGTTCCGAAACTGCCCCGCTGAATCGAGCCGCGCCCAACCGCAGACCACCCCACAAACCACGAAGGACACGAAGTTGCACGAAGGAAACCATGTCGCTGATCTCCTTCGTGTCCTTAGTGTCCTTCGTGGTGAGCTTGGTGTTGCTCTAATTGGCCCACTACCGTGAACTTCGGACACCCAAGCCAGCACGAGCCCACGTGATACCATCAATTTTTGCCCTTAATACATGCGAATTCTCTTCATCGGCGACATTTTCGGGCGGCCCGGACGCACCATCGTCAAAGACCGGCTCCCCGCCATCGTGCGCGACCAGGCCATCGATCTGATCATCGCCAACGGCGAGAATGCCGCCGCCGGCTTCGGCATCACGCCCGCTCTGGCGGAAGAGTTATTCGAACTGAACATCGACGTCATCACCACGGGCAACCACATTTGGGACAAGCGCGAGATCGTCGACTATTTTCAGACCGTCGAAGGCAACGGACGGGGCCCCGCCCGCCGCATTCTCCGCCCAGCCAACTATCCCGCGGATATGCCGGGCTGTGGCTACTACGAGGGGTCCAAGGACAAGGTCCCCTACGCTGTCATCAACCTGCAGGGACGCGTTTTCATGGCGTCGAACGACGATCCCTTCCGCACCGCCGATCAGCTTCTGAAGAAAATCGAAGCCAAAGTGATTCTCGTCGATTTCCACGCCGAAGCGACGTCGGAGAAAATCTCTCTGGGCTGGTATCTTGACGGCCGGGTCACCGCCGTCGTCGGCACGCATACGCACGTGCCCACCGCGGACGAACGCGTGCTGCCCAAAGGAACGGCCTTCGTGACCGACGTCGGCATGACCGGCCCCTACGATGGCGTGATCGGCGTCAAGAAAGAGCTGGTGGTCGGCCGGTTCCTGAACGGCATGCCGGTGCGCTTCGAGCCCGCAACCGGGGATGTCCGCCTGTGCGCCGTGGTGATCGACTGCGACGAAAAGACCGGCAAAGCGCGGGAAATCGAGCGGCTGATGTTATCGTAGAGGTTACCCCTGTATCTCTTTCATTCGTAGAGTTATACACAATGGCGGTGATCCGCAACTCTATCTCTCCGCCTGCCTGGAATCCGACGTGTGGAAACGCGACTCCTTTCGCTCGCGGGGCATTGTTGGCTGCAAGAGCTGTTCGCTTCCCCGTTCCTTACTTTGGGCACTTTAGTGGCATCTTCCAATCCTTGCCAAGCAAGTTAAAATCATAGGGATGGGTCGGATGGGATCGATCTTCGCGGCGGGACTGCTGGCGGCCATGTTGGCATTGCCCGCGTTTGCCGAAGATCATACGCCTTCTCCCGCAGCCTCTTCTGCCGCCTCGTCTTCATCCGCCGCACCCGACTCGGCGACGGTAATTTCCTGCGGAAACGGCGTTCCGGGCGGCGTGATGTGCAATCCCACCAAAGAAGACATCAAAGAAGCCCGCACCGCCTTTACCCAGGGCGTCAAGCTGCAGCGCGACAACCATCTGGAGGAAGCGCTCGACAAATACGATCAGGCCTCCCGCCTCGACCCGCGCGAGCTGAAGTTTCTGACCGCGCGCGAGCTGGTAAAGGCGCAGCTGGTTTTCAACCACGTGGAGCGGGGAAACGTCCTCATGACGGAGGACTTGCACCCCGAGGCGGCGAAGGAGTTTCGCGCCGCACTCAACCTCGATCCGGACGATGCGTTTGCCCGCGAGCGCCTGGAAGACGCGGACAGCGCCTACGCGGCCCAGCAGACCGCGGCTTTGCCGAATCCTTTCACGGAATCAAGCGAAATCCACCTGCAGCCCAAGTACGCTCTGGCCACCTTTCACTACGTAGGCGATGTCCGCAGCCTGTTCATCGAAATGGCTGCGGCCTACGGGCTCTCGGTGCTCTTTGACGACTCGGTGAAAGAGCGCAACGTGCGCTTCAACATAGACGACGCCGATTTCTACACCGCGCTGAAGCTCGCGGGCCAGGTCACCAAAACCATGTGGGCGCCGCTTTCCGCCCACCAGATGCTGATCGCCGAAGAGTCTTCGGAGAACCACAAGCAGTTCGATCGCATGTCGCTCCGCACCTTCCTTTTGCCGCCCCATGCCACCCCGCAGGAGGCCAGCGAAATCACCAACATGCTGCGCAACGTGTTCGAGTTGAAATCCGTCACCCTGGGTCAATCCTCGGGCACGGTGGAAGTGAAAGGACCCCAGGCCGTGCTGGAGGCTTGTGCCCGGTTCATGGAGCAGCTCGACCGCCAGCGCCCGCAGGTCATGCTCGACGTCAGCGTCTACCAGATCGACCACCAGCTCATGCGCAGCATGGGCATGCACGTCCCCTACACCTTCAATCTGTTCAATATTCCGGCGGTAGCGCTGGCTGGGCTCGGCGGACAGAATATCCAGCAACTGATCAATCAGCTAATCTCTTCGGGAGGCATCAACCAGGCGGGAAGCTCGGCGCTCTCGGGATTGCTGGCCCAGCTGCAAGGGCAAGGGAACGGCATTTTCAGCCAGCCTCTGGCCACCTTCGGAGGTGGGCTCACGTTCGAAGGACTCAGCCTCGACCAGCTCACCGCGACCATGTCGCTCAACGAATCGTGGGTGCGCAACCTGGAGCATATGAATCTGCGCGCCGCCCAAGGCAGCGACGCGAATTTTCATACCGGCACGCGCTATCCCATCCAGAATGCCAGCTATGCGCCCATTTTCAACGCCCCGCAGATTGCGCAGGTCCTGGGCAACCAGAGTTACGTTCCGCCCTTTCCGTCGATCAGCTATGAAGACCTGGGCCTGAACGTGAAGATAAAACCGATCATCCACGCCGACAACTCCGTCACCCTGCAAGTCGAGCTGGAGGTGCGCTCTCTCACCGGCCAGTCGAACAACGGAATTCCGGTGATCTCGAATCAGGAATACAAGGGCAGCATCCGCCTGGAAGATGGCGAACCGGCAGTAGTGGCGGGCCAGGTATCGTACAGCGAATCGCTGGCCTTGACCGGCCTCCCCGGACTCGGCTATCTCCCCCTCTTCAACCACGTCGCGGTCAACAACACCAAGCAATATGACGCCAACGAGCTGATGATCGTCATGACCCCGCACGTCGTGGCCAACTACAACCGGGATAGCTCGGAGATCTGGATCAGCCAGAACTAGGGACGAGAGACTAGGGACTAGGGGTTAGAAAAGCGAGTTCTGTAGGCGGCGAGGCAACGATCAGCTTCTGGTGCCAACCACTAGTCCCTAGCCCCTAAACCCTAGCCCCTGATTCAGTTTGCCGGTCTCGCAGCGAAATCCACCAGGCTCTTGTACACCGCGGAGAGATTGGGGTCGAAGCTGCTGATTTTGCGCCCGTTGATGAAGAGCGTCGGCGTGCCCGTGATTTCCACCGACTTGCCCAAAGCAATCGACGCGTCCACCCGGGCCTTGGTTTCGGGCTGGGCGGCGCAGGCGGCGATGTCGGCCCCTTTCACGCCCGATTGGTCGGCGATCGCGGTCAGTTTCTCGTCCGCAGTTGCGGCCGTAATGTCGGCCTGCGTCTCGTAGGTTTTCGAGATGAACTTCCAGAAAGCGTCGTTGGACGCACGGCCCACGCAGTCGGCGTAAGCGGCGCCCTTGGCAGCCCAGTTGTGCATCTCCAACGGAAAATTCTGGAAAACGAAGTGCGCGGTCGGCTCGACCGCAATGAGCGCTTCGATGGTCGGTTGCGCGGCCTTGCACGCCGGGCATTGCAGGTCGCCGAATTCCACGATGGTCAAGGGAGAATTCTTCGGGCCGCGATCGGGCCCGGTGATTCCCTTGTCCAGCATCTTTTTCACCGGATCAAACGGCCGCGCGCCAAATGGAATGATGTCGCCCACCACAGCGTGCTCGCCGTCAGGAGCGACAAAGAAGTGGAACAGTTGCTGCCCTTCCGCGGTCGCCATTACGGCGGTGACCTCGGCCATTCCGGCCACGCTCGCCGGCTTGATGCTGTTAATCCTCCAGCTCAGACCCTCCTGATAGCCAAACTGCTGCTGCAGGAAAGAATCGACCGTGGCTTCCGAAGGCAGATTCATGCTGGCGGACGCAGCCGGCTTGTCGGGTTTGGGGTCTGGCTTCGGATCTGGCTTGGCCGGGCTCGACTGAGCGCTGGCCGAAGCTACGAGCAGAAGAACAAGAATTGCGTTGGTAAGACTGCGCATGGAGTCCTTTCTATTTGGGTATCTTTGACGCCTTCGGAAGGCCAGTGTACAGAATACTTCAAACCTCGCATTTGGCGGCAATGGGGAGGCGCCGGCCGTAACCGAAAGCCTTGGGAGAGATCTTAAGGCCCGGAGCCGCCTGCTGGCGCTTGTATTCGGCGCGATCGACCATGCGGATTACGCGCCGCACCACCTCAATGTCGAATCCGTGATCGGCGGCAATTCGTTCCGCCGGGTGGGAATCTTCGACGTAATCCTCCAGCACCGCATCCAGGATTTCGTAAGGCGGCAGCGAGTCGCTGTCTTTCTGATTGGGGCGCAACTCTGCCGAAGGAGGTTTCTCCAGCGTTGCCTGCGGAATGATGGGGCGGCGCGAGTTGACATATTCGCTCAAGCGATAGACCAGCGTCTTGGGGACGTCGGAGATGACCGCGAGTCCTCCGACCATGTCGCCATAAAGCGTGCAGTAGCCCACGCCCAGCTCGCTCTTGTTGCCGGTCGAGAGCACGATGGCTCCAAACTTGTTCGACAACGCCATCAGCAGAGAGCCACGCGCCCGCGACTGGATATTCTCTTCCGTCACGTCTTCCTTCTGCCCAGCAAACACTTTTCCGAGCGTCCCCCGATAAGCCTCATAAGCCGGATTGATCGAGAGCAGCTCAAATCGAATGCCAAGACTATTGGCCAGGGAACGCGCATCGTCGATCGAGCCCTGGGATGAGTATGGTCCCGGCATACCTACGCCGATCACATTCTCCGGCCCCACAGCATCGGCGGCGATCACGGCGGTCAGAGCCGAATCGATGCCGCCGCTCAATCCGATGATGGCCTTGTGAAATCCGCACTTGCGCATGTAGTCGCGCGTGCCCAGCACCAGCGCCGAATACGCGCTGGCTTCATCGCCGGCAATCTGCTCGTGCATTTCGCCAGTCAGCGTTTCGGAGTCGAAGCAGATCACGTCTTCTTCAAACGATCGCCCCTGCGCGATGACTTTCCCTTCGCGATTCAGCACCAGGCTCGATCCGTCGAAGACCAGGCTGTCGTTGCCGCCCACCTGGTTGACCATCACCACCGGAACCTTGTGTTGCGTGGCGATGCTGGCCAGCAGGTCGCGGCGGAAATCGCGCTTACCGATCCAGAAGGGCGAAGCCGAGATGTTCAGCACGAAATTTCCGCCGGAGGCAATGAGCGACTCGACCGGATCCACGGTATAGAGCCGCTTCCGCCAGAACTGCTTGTCGTTCCAGGCGTCTTCGCAGATGGTCAGCGCCATGCGCTTGCCGCAGAAGGGGAACAGTTGCTGGCTCTTGGCGGGCGCGAAGTTGCGCATTTCGTCGAAAACGTCGTAGGTGGGCAGCAGCATCTTGGACTGGAGGAATGCGATTTTTCCGTCCATGAGCAGGGCGGCGGAGTTCATCACGGCCTTGCCTGTGTCAGAGTCGGCGGGCGTCACCATTCCGCAGATCACGGCAATGCCCCGCGTTTCGGCGGCGATCTTCTCCGCGGTTTCGCGGTTGCGCGCGACGAACGAAGGCCGCTCCACCAGATCGCGCGGCGGATAACCGCATACCGACAGTTCGGGAAAGAGAATCAGCCCCGCGCCGCCCGCGCGGGCGCGTCGGGCAAAGTCGACGATCTTGGCAGCGTTGCCGGAAAAATCCCCTACGGTCGGGTTGATTTGGCCCAGCGCAATCTTCACACCACTAGTGTAAAGCGGGAAAGTGAGTCCTGCACGGAGGCTTGCCCACAGGGTTACGAGCGTGGCTGAATACTCCGCGACAAGACAAAATTCGCGGCAAGCTGCTACATTGTCGATTCGGCGCCCGGCTCCGAAGTCGCGATGCTCAGGCAAGTCTTTCAGCGCGCTCTCCGTACCCTTTCCCTGCTTGTCGCTGCGTCGGCGATCGGCCTTCTGACTATCTGCGGCTTCGCCCAGTCCTCCGCTAAGCCTCATCGCTGGATGAATGTTCACCTTTCCCCTGACGAGCGCGCCGCGATGGTGGTGAAGGAGATGACCCTCGACGAAAAAATCTCCTTGCTGCACGGCACTGGCATGAAGGATCTCAGCCTCATCAGTCCGGTGGCGATTCATTCCAACGGCGGAGCCGGGTATGTAGTCGGCATTCCCCGCCTGGGCATTCCCGGAATCCAGATGTCGGACGCCGCTTACGGGGTGCGCCAGAGCGGCGAGAACGGCCGCTACTCGACCGCGCTGCCCGCTGACATCGCGCAGGCCGCAAGCTGGGACCTCGATGCCGGCTTCGAATATGGCGCCCTCATCGGCCGCGAACTGCGCGACCAGGGCTACAACATGTCGCTGGGCGGAGGCGTCAATCTCGCCCGCGAGCCGCGCTGTGGCCGCACCTTCGAATACATGGGCGAAGATCCGATCCTGGCGGGAAAGATGGTCGCAGCCGTCATCCGAGGCGTGCAGGCCCAGCGCGTAATCGGCGACATCAAGCATTTCGCTCTCAACGATCAGGAGAGCGGCCGCAACGCCGTCAACGTGAACATCGACCGGCGCGCGGCGCGCGAGAGCGACCTGCTGGCGTTCGAAATCGGCGTGGAGGAAGCCAACCCCGCCGCCGTGATGTGCTCCTACAACCGCGTCAACGGCGACTACGCCTGCGAAAACAAATACCTGCTTGGCGATCTGCTGAAAAGAGACTGGAAGTTCAAAGGATTCGTCCTCTCCGACTGGGGCGCGACCCACAGCGCGGCCAAGGCTTCGGCTGCCGGCCTCGATCAGGAGCAGCCAGGCTGGATTTTCTACGGCGACTCGCTGAAGCGGCAGGTCGAGTCGGGCCAGTTGCCTATGGCGGAACTGGACGACCACGTCCGGCGTATTCTTCGATCCATGTTCGCCGCAGGCGTGATCGACGATCCCCCGCAGAAAGGCGTGGTCGACGTCGAGCGCGGGCTCGAAGTTGCTCAGAAGCTTGCCGAGCAGAGCATCGTCCTGCTGAAAAATGACCGGTCGCAGCTGCCGCTGGATGCTTCGAAGATCCACAGTATCGCCGTGATCGGCCCGCACGCCGACGTGGGCATGATCTCGGGCGGAGGCTCGGCGCAGGTCGATCCTCCGGGCGGCAACGCCATTCTGCCTCCCGGCAAAGGCCAGACGCGATGGCTCGAGCCCGTGTGGTTCCCGACTTCGCCGGTCAAAGCGATTCGGGCCAAGGCGCCTGCGGTCACCGTCTCGTTCGACTCGGGCTCGGATCCCGCCGCGGCCGCGGCGCTGGCCAAGTCTGCCGACATCGCCATCTTCTTCGCCTATCAGTGGGAGAGCGAGGACATGGATCTCGACAGCCTCTCGCTTCCCGACCATCAAGATGCGGCCATCGCCGCCGTCGCCGCGGCGAATCCGCAGACCGTCGTCGTGCTCGAAACCGGCAGTCCGGTGACCATGCCGTGGGCCGGTCAGGTCAGCGCGATCGTGGAGGCCTGGTATGCGGGCAGCCGTGGCGCTGACGCCGTCGCGAACATATTGTTCGGCGCTGCGAATCCCAGCGCAAAGCTGCCCATCACGTTTCCGAGAAGCGAAGACGATCTGCCGCATCGCACCATCGTCAAGCCGCCGAAAGCCACGACCGACGCCGAGAACCAGGGCTGGCGGCGGATCGCCGCAGGCCTGCCGGTTTTTCAGGTTACCTACGACGAAGGGATGAAGGTCGGCTACAAATGGTACGACTCGGAGCGCAAGCCTGCGCTCTTCCCCTTTGGATTCGGGCTGTCGTACACAACCTACTTGTACTCAGAACTCAAGGTCGTGCCCGGGAACAATCCGCGCGTGAGCTTCACCGCCAGCAATACCGGGAGCCGCGCCGGCGCTGAAATCGCCGAGGTCTACGCTTCCCTGCCCGCTTCTGCCGCGGAACCGCCGAAGCGCCTCGTGGGTTGGAGCAAGGTCCAACTCAACGCCGGAGAGAGCAGGCAGGTGACGGTCGAAGTGAACCGGAAATATCTTTCCATCTTCAATGTGAAACAAGACGGCTGGCAGCTGATTCCGGGGGAATACACTTTTCTGGTCGGCGGATCGTCACAAGACCTGCCGCTGAAAGAGACGATCAGCCTGAAGTAGTCGAAGACTGGATTTCCTCTGCCGCGGCCAGTACCTCGGGAACAACCGCATCTACATCCTCATCCGTCGTGCGATGGTTCACAATACAAGCCCGCAGGCAGAACTTGCCGCGCAACGATGCATTCGAAAGATAGATCCGTCCGCGCTCAACCACTCGCTTCAACAGGGCCAGATTGAAGCGGTTCAGCTCTTCTCCTTGAAGCTCCCCATCTGCCTTGTGGCGGAAGCACACCGCGCTCAACTCCACCGGCGCCAGCAACTCCAGATAAGGGTCCCGCCGTATCGCTCCCGCCAGGCGGCGGGCATGCCCAAGATCGCGCGCGATCGACTCGCGGAACGCTGCGAATCCGTGGTAGCGCAGCGACAGCCACAGCTTGAGCGCGCGGAAGCGCCGCGACAACTCGATCGATTCTTCGAAAAACGCGAACGCCTCGATCGGGTCGGCGTTCAGCGTGCGCGCATAGTCACCGGTGTGCGAGAACGCCTTCCGCGCGGCCTCCGGCGAGCGATACAAAAGGCATCCGCAGTCGAGCGGCTGGTAGAGCCATTTGTGCGGATCGAGAGAAATCGAGTCCGCCAATTCGAGGCCGTCGAACTTCTCGCGTTCCGCCATTGCGGCCAGCGCGCCATAAGCTCCGTCGATGTGAAACCACAATCCATGCCTCTGCGCGATCCCGGCAATCTCGCACAGCGGATCGATCGCCCCCGTGCTGACCGTGCCGGCCGAAGCCACCACCGCCAAAGGCGTTTTGCCCTCTCCCCTATCGCGCGCAATTTGCGCTTCCAGTTCAGCAGGAATCATGTGGAAGCTCGCATCGGTGGGAAGCAGGCGCAGGTTGTCGCGCCCGATTCCGAGCAGCGCCACGCTTTTCGGAATCGACATGTGAACTTCATCGGAGGCATAGACGACTCCGCCGGAAGCAACTCCCTTTTCGTTGGCAGGCGCCTTGGCCTCGCGTGCCATCGCCAAACCCATCAGGTTGGCCGCCGATCCTCCGCCTGTAAGATGCCCGCGAAACTTTACGCATCCGATGGCCTGCGCCAGCCAGCCCACAACCGTGTGTTCGATCACCGCCGCGGCTGGCCCTGAGCGCCACGCCGTGACGTTCTGATTCAGCACGCTGGCCAGCAGATCGCCCACCGCGCCTACCGGTTCGCCGGAGCCCAGCACATAACCGAAGAAGCGCCCGTTCTGCGCGCGCGAGTTGCGCATGACCTCCGGCAAGCTGCGCAGCGCCTCTTCGCCCATACCCAGCTCAGGCAACGGTGTGTGAAACATCCGCGCTGACTCTTCGCCGCGGATGGCCGGCGAAATTCGCTGGTCGTCGAGATTCTCCAGATATTCCGCCGCCAGCTTCGCCACCTGCTCGACGAGACGGCGAAACTGCTTGGGAGAAATTTCGATGGGATTCATGGAATCGTTCAGAAAACGATGAGCGAAGCGTCAACCACGAAGGGCACGAAGGTACACGAAGGTGTCTTTGGCCTTCCTTCGTGTACCTTCGTGTCCTTCGTAATAAAAAAGGTTCTAGTCCCCGCCTGCCGGAAACACATTATGCTTCGGCGCTGGCATCGGCGCGTCGCCCTTCTGATCCTGCCACAGCACGCGATTCAATTTCCCTGCCGGAGCCGCATCCGGACGCGAGAAATCCATCTTCGACGACACCTTCGCTCCCGGGGCTTCGCTTCGGTTCCGTTCAAAAATCAGTCCATTCCTGAGATTGCGGAAGTCTGCCTTGTACGGCGGCTGATCGCCAGCGCCGGTGAACATGCCGGTCATCAACGGCGCATAAGCGTCGTTCTGATTCATGGGCGGCAGACCGATCAGCGTTTCGAGGGTGTGAATCATGTTCACCGTGGTGTAAAAACGATGTTCGACGTTGGGCTGGGCCGCCGATCCCGGCGAATACTTGCTGATGACAAACCCGGTCGAGCGATGCGCGTCGACGTGATCGGCGCCGTCCTGCGCGTCGTCCTCGAGGACGAAAATCGCCGTGTCATCCCAGTAGGGGCTGTGCGAAACGGCGTCAACCACGCGCCCCAGCGCCAGATCGTTATCCGCAACCGACGCCGCCGGACGCGCGTGGTTGGCCCGCGTGCCGCCGGTGTGGTCGTCGGGCAGATACAGCAGCACGAACGACGGCAACTCGAGCTCCGCACCTTCATGCTCCTGCCGGGCGCGAACATAAGCATTGAATTCGTTGAGGAACTCGTCGGCCCGCAGCTGATCGGGATAGTCGGTGTTGAAATCCGGATACAGCGGATCGAAGTGATCGCGCAGCGCCGCCTTGCTCGCCTTCACGCTCGCGAACAGCGGCACCGCCCACGGCCACGGACTCGGCCCCGCGTGCGGATCACCCACGTTTGGCGGCAGCGTTCCTCCTTGTTCCACCGTCTTGCGCGGGCAACCTGCCTCGAGCTCCGGCGGCGTCCTTCCCTGCCCGATCGAATCCGAATGATATCCGGTGCACCACACCGCGTTCACGAACTCGCCGTAAAAGCGGTAGCTCACGTGATTGCGCGCCAGATTGTCCCAAAGAAATCCAGTTCCGGGGTCATCCACGTCGGGAATGTTGTGCTCCAGCGGATACTCTTCGCCGACCAGCCCTTGAAAATCATAGGTGCGCTCCTTGCCGCGATAGGCGATCTGCCAGGTCTTTTCGTTGTAGTCGGAGGTTATCGCGGCGGTTGACCAGATGTGCCCGTCGCCCGAGACTTCTCCGCTGTCGTAAAAATTGTCGAGCACGCCGAACTGCCGCGCCAGCTTGTGCTCGTTGGGCGTGATGTCCTCGCCGTACATGGTGAGCGAAGGATCGCCGTCACCCACTCCCAGGTCGCCGAGAATCTGATCGAAGGTGCGGTTTTCCTTCAGCACGTAGATCACGTGTTTGATGGGGTTCTGCCCGGAGGCGAATGTGATCTTCCCGGGATCGCTATGGAACAGATTGTCGTGCTCGACCATCTGCGTGTATTCGGGAAGCTTGGCTAGAGTCGACGGAATGTTCAGGCGCGCAATCGATCCCTTGAGCAGCGTTGGAATATAGGGATGCTCTTTGTGCTTGGTCTCGTAGACCGTCTTGCCCATGTCTTTATTGGCGCGCGAGCCTTCGCCCTTAGCCGTGGCAATGATCAGATCATCGCCGTGGACGGCGAGGGCGGAGGGATACCAGTCGGTGGGAATGAAACCGAGGGGCGCGCGCGTACGGTCACTGAGCATCGCGAAGACGGCATGTTCTGCATCGAAGACTGCCACCGCGTTGATCGACGCGTCCCCAACAAACAGGCGGGTTCCATCTGCCGATAGCGCCAACGGCCCGGGCTGGTAGCCTGCGAACCGCTGGCTCGGATCAGACGTACGAAGCCAATTCGTCCATTGTCCCGCGGTGTTGACAACGGCAACGGCGTCAGAATTCGATAGCGCAACGAAGAGCGATCTCTCGTCCGCACTCAACAGCAGAGCTGTAGGGTGGGAACCAGGAGCCAGCGGATCCGGCGGTGCTTTCGTCACCGGCAGGGTGATAAAGCGCGCGACCTTGCCGGTGGCCAAATCCAGTTCCGCCACCTGCGATGCATTCCACAAACTGCACCAAGCCCGGTGCGCATTACGCGTCGCGACGCAGGTATACGGAAACGACGACGGAATAAAATCGCTCGTGCTCAGATCGAACCTCTGCAGAATCTTCCCCGTCGCGGGATCGAGCACGATCGCGTTGTCCGAAAGATTATTCGCGATCAGCAGCTTGTCGTGTCCGCCGTCGGCGATCAGCGCCATTCCCGCGGGATACGGAATCGCCGTATGCGGTGACGTTCGATTGAGGCCGGAGGCCACCGTTTTCTGCATCCCAATCGGCTGCGGCCCGATCGGAATGAACCGCTCGGGCTTAACTTTTCCCTCCCCGAAGCTGTACACGGCAATGCCATTCCCCGTGTCACCTGGCTTCGTGCCGGTCGGATCGGTCAGCGATCCCACCGACGCATACAGATGTTTGCCGTCAGAACTGAACGCCAGCCCGATGAAGTAGCTCTGATGCGCTTCGTCGCTCAGCCGCGCGTCGGGATAGTCGGTAATCTGGTTGGTTTCGAGGTTGAGCACGGCGATCGACTGATGGGCCAGCATCTCCTGCGTGCCATAGCCGTCGTTCAGCAGCGCGGCGAAGCGGCCGTCGGGGCTGAGCACCATCGTGACTGGAAAACTATTCGTGCTGCCGATGCGCCCGGGCGAAGGCACGGTCAGCATCTTGCTGGTGGGCAGGTTGATGGGCGGGCGGGCGGCGGAGGGGGTCTGTGCGCAGGCAAGCGTTGCTGCAGCTACAAACAGACAGCAGGTTCCTCCCCCTCGGCGTTGCTCGGGGCTCGCCTTTCGGCTCGGCCAAAACGCTCGGAATGACAACGCTTTCAGATGCAGAAAAGAACGAGTCACGAACGCCTCCCGAAGCCAATTCGACAGAAGTGAAAAAAACGAAGAGTGATGAGCGTAATCCAATGCCTTGCGGATGGTCAAAGTGCGGCTAGATCCCGGACGCTCTCGTAGTCGGACGCTCTGATTCGCGCCCCTCAGACTCCTCGGGATGGACGTTGTGGCGGACATCGGCGCCGCGCACCCAGAAGATGACGTCCTCGGCGATGTTGGTGGCGTGGTCGGCCACGCGCTCCAGATTGCGGGCCACCAGCAGCGCATCGAGCGCCTGCCGCACCACATCCGGACGCTCGTTCATCGTCTTGACCAGCTGGATGAAAGCTTCGTCGCGCATGCGGTCGATCACGCTGTCCATTTCGAGCACTGCTTGCGCCAGTTCGACCTTGCCTTCAATGAACGATTCCAGCGCCCGCCGCACCATGGCGCTCACGGCTGCACCCATGCGGGCAATATCGACCGGCAAGTCCGCCGTCGGCAGCTCGACCATATCCATTACGCGCTCGGCAATGTTCACCGCCTGATCGCCCACGCGCTCCAGGTCGGCGTTGATCTTGGTCACCGCCAGAATGAATCGCAGGTCGACCGCCATCGGCTGCTGCATGGCAAGCAGGTCGAACGCGGCTTCGTCGATCTCGCGCTCGGCGGTGTTGATCATGCTCTCGCCCTCGAGCACCATCTGGCAGCGAGTCAGGTCGCGCTCTACGTAGGCCTGGCGCGCGCGGTCCACCGCCTGCTCCGCCAGTCCTCCCATGCGAAGCAACCGCTGCCGTAGATCGTCCAGCCCTTGCTGAAAGCGCGTGCGCATGATTCATTCCCCTCTAACAACCCCAACCCACCACGGAGACACGGAGAATCCTACTATTCGTCTTTCTCTGTGTCTCCGTGCCTCGTATTTCCGTGCCTCGTGGTGAAATCCACTCCCTATCCGAATCTGCCCGTAATGTAGTCCTCCGTCCTCTTGTCCGAAGGATTGGTAAAAATCTTTTCTGTCTTGTCGAACTCGATCATCCGGCCCAGCAGGAAGAAACCGGTAAACTCCGCCACGCGCGCCGCCTGCTGCATGTTATGCGTCACGATCACGATGGTATACCGCTCTTTGAGCTGGAAGATCAACTCTTCAATTTTTCCCGTGGAGATGGGATCCAGCGCCGAGCACGGTTCATCCATCAGCAGGACCTCGGGTTCGACGGCCAGCGCCCGCGCGATGCACAGCCGCTGCTGCTGGCCGCCGGAAAGGCTCGCGCCTGATTTCTTGTGCACGAGGTCTTTGACTTCATCCCAAAGCGCGGCCGCATCCAGCGAGCGGTGCACGATTTCTTCCAGCCTGCGCCGGTCGCGGAATCCGTTCAGCTTCAGCCCGGAGGCGACGTTGTCGTAAATCGACATCGTGGGAAAGGGGTTCGCCTTCTGAAACACCATGCCCACACGGCGGCGGAGTTGCGTCGGCGAAGTGCCGTTGTAGGCGTCGATTTCGCCGATCCGCACATTGCCCGTCACCCGCGCCTCTGGAATCGTCTCGTGCATCCGGTTCAGGCAGCGAATGAAGGTGGACTTCCCGCATCCCGAGGGCCCGATCAGCGCAGTGGCGTGATTGGCGGCAACCTTCAGGTTGATGTCGTACAGCGCCTGCCCCTTCCCATACCAGGCATTCAGATTGTCGACATGGATCCCGACGCCCATATTTATGCCGCTCCAAAGGTACCGCGCCGCACCACGTAGCGTACAGCCGCCACGGAAGAGACAATCAGAACGATCAGCACCAGCGCCGCCGCCCAGGCCTGACGATGCCATTCATCGTACGGCGAAATCGCGTACTTGAAAATCTCCAGCGGGATGGCCGCCGTGGGCTGGTCGACGCGCAGGTTCCAGTATTCATTGCCCAGGGAGGTGAACAACAGCGGCGCCGTTTCACCGGCAACCCGGGCAAAGGCCAGCATAATCCCGGTAATCACCCCGGAGGTCGCCGTGCGCAGCGTGATGGAAAGCGTGGTTCTCCAGTAGGGGACGCCCAGTCCGTAGGCCGCCTCGCGCAGGGCCTGCGGCACCAGCAAAAGCATCTCTTCGGTGGTCCGGCAGATGGTGGGCACCATCATGATCGCCAAAGCTACGCCTCCGGCCAGCGCCGAAAAATGTTTCTGGCGCAACACCACGATCGCGTAGGCCACGATTCCGATCACGATCGAAGGCACCCCATTCAGCACGTCAGCGGTAAAGCGAATGATGCTTCCCTGGCGATTGCGCCCGAACTCGGCCAGGTAAATCCCCGCCCCGACTCCGAAAGGAATTCCGATCACGCTGGCGATTCCGAGAATCAGCACGGATCCAACGATCGCGTTGGCCATGCCGCCGCCCGCTTCTCCCACCGGCTTGGGAATCTGCGTGAGGAACGCCCAGTTGATCGAACCGACGCCCTTGTAAACCAGATAGGAGAAGATGGCGACCAACGGGGCCAGCACCACCAACACCGTCAGTACGGCAACGCCGGTCATGACGCGATCGAGGATGCGGCGGCGCCAGTCGATCTGCGCGACTGCGTGCGGCGAGTTGGCGGCAATCTCAGGCAAGACCCCTCGCAGGCTGGCCGCGGGTCACGCTCCACACCAGCAATCGCGCCATAGCGTTGACCACAATCGTCACCAGAAAAAGCGCGAGACCGATTTCGATCAGCGCCGAAAGATAGACATCGCCCGTGGCTTCGCTGAACTCGTTTGCCAGCACGCTGGCCATGGTGTATCCCGACGCAAACAGCGACTTGGCGATCTCCGGGCGGTTGCCGATGACCATGGTGACGGCCATGGTTTCGCCCAGCGCGCGTCCCAATCCCAGGATGATCCCACCCACGATGCCGGCCCGGGCATTGCGCAGCACGCCCACCCGGATCATCTCCCAGCGCGTCGCCCCCAGCGCCAGCACGCCTTCCCGCTGATGCTGCGGCACCACCATCAACACCTCGCGCGTGATCGAGGAAATGATGGGCACGATCATGATGGCCAGAACGATTCCCGCCGCGAGCATGCCAAATCCGTACGGTGGTCCCTCGAACAAGCCGGTCCATCCCAAGGTTGACGCCAGAAACGGCTGCACGTACTGGCTGAGGAGCGGAACCAGAATGAAAATCGCCCACAAGCCGTAAATCACGCTGGGAATCGCCGCCAGCAGTTCTACAAAGAACGACAGCGGCCCGCGCAGAGACTGCGGGCACATTTCCGTGGTGAACACGGCCACGCCAACCGCGAGCGGCACCGCGATGATCAGCGCCAGCAGCGACGACACCAGCGTCCCGTAGATGAATGGCAAGGCTCCGAAGTGCTCATTGACCGGGTCCCAATCGCTTCCCGCGAAAAACTTGAAGCCGGAAGTGTGCCATGATGGCCCGGAGCGCAACACCAACTCGTAGACGATCAGGCCGAGAACACCGAGCACGGCCAGCCCGCAGGTGGTCATCACGTACTTGAAAATGCGATCTGGCAGTTCCCCGCTGGAAGCCCGCAGCAAAGGTGTAGCCTGGGCCGCTGTCATAGTGGTAACCTTCGCCCCTTCAACAGGTTGCGGTCTAGGCATATTCGGCCGTGGAAATGCAGAATTGGCCATTCCAGCTAACCGTAGCAGAGGCTTGTTACAAAGGTGTTAAAATCATCGGGCTTTTTCGCCGCTATCCCCCGCCCCCAGGTTGCACGGATGAGGTTGCCGCGGATGAGGTTGCGGGGATTCTGTCCACTAGCCGCGGAAAGTCTCTTGCTCTGACACTCTGCCTATGCCTATTGCACCGGAGCGTGTTCAATTCGTCTTCCAGAAGCTGGAACGGGATCTTACGAAGCTTTCCGCCCGCCAGCCGATGGAGGCCGTGCACTCGTTTCGCACCACCACGCGCCGTCTGCAGACGCTGCTCGCACAGTTGATCACGGAGCGCGACCGCAACCAGAGAAAGCTGCTCAAACTGTTGGACGAAATTCGCCGGCGCGCCGGCAAGGTGCGCGATCTCGATGTGCAACTGGCCGCCCTGCGCAGCCTGAAAACTCCGCAGGAGCCCCGCCGCAAGACGCAGCTCATGCAGGGCCTGCTCGAGCTTCGCGCGAAGCAGGAGAAGAAGCTGCGCAAGAATCTGACAAAAGAGACCGTACGCGAGATTCGCAGGCGGCTGAAGCGAGCCCGGAAAACGGACCTGAACGGCGCCCGTGATCCTCTGAGCCTGGCCCGGCAGATCCTCAAGAGCGCCGCGCCTGCGGCCGGCGCGCTCGATGACGACACGCTGCATCGCTACCGGATTGCCGTCAAGAGCGCTCGCTACGCCGCCGAATTTGCCCCCAAATCCCCCGAGTCTGACCGCTTCATCGCCCAGCTGCAGCGCTTGCAGGACGCCCTCGGCAACTGGCACGACTGGATGACTCTGACCAACACCGCCGCCGCACGTCTGGGCGACATCAGCCAATCGTCCTTGGTAGCGGCCATTCATAACGTGACCGGAGGCAAGTTCCGCCACGCCATCGCCACGCTCTCGCCCGCACCGGAGGTTCATCCGGCCGCCCCCACACTGGCTCGATCGCGCAAGGCAAAACCGGAGCCAACCGAACCCATGCGCACCGACTCGGCAGCCTAGCTCGGTTTTCATGGAGCGAAGGAAACCGCACTCAAGCTCGCAATTCCCGGTTTTCGCATTTCTTCGCGTCCTTCGCGGCCGTTCTTAGCGCCCTTTGCGGTAAAACCTTTTCCTCCCCCAGGAAGAGATTTCTCTCCTGATCTCAAGTAAACTGTGGGCCTTCATTCCCAGAACCCCATGCCCACATTTGCCGCGGTCGATATCGGCTCGAACTCAGTCCGGTTAAAGATTGCGCGCCTGCAGAGCGGCCGTCTCCGCCCGCTTCACGAAGACCGTGAAGTCACGCGCCTGGGCGAGGGCGTGTTTCGCTCCGGATTCCTCACGCCCGAGTCCATGGCCGAGACCGTCAAGGTGCTGCGCCGTTTTCATCGCGCCACGCAGCAGATCGTGACCGACACCGTGCGCGTGGTGGCAACCAGCGCCCTGCGCGATGCGCGCAACTCGCAGGCCTTTCTGGAGTGGGTGCGCTCGGCCACGGGATGGCGGGTCGAGATCATCTCCGGCGTGGAAGAGGCGCGCCTGATTCACCTGGGACTGGTCTCCGCGCGCGTCGACGGTTCGCCCGCGCTCATGATCGACCTGGGCGGAGGCAGTTGCGAACTGACGGTGTCGCAAGGCGGGCATATCCGCGATGCCGTCAGCCTCCCCCTGGGCGCGGTTCGCCTCACCGATGAATTCCTGCGCCACGATCCCGTGCGCAAGGGCGAACTGAAGCGCCTGCGGGGTTTCGTCGCCCGCGAAGTGGGGCGCATCGCGGCGCGTATTGCTTCGGCCCGGGTAAAAAGCGTGGTCGCCACCTCGGGCACTGCCGCCGCCCTGGCCGCCGTCGCCACACACCTCCGCCGCGGCGGCAGTCGCCAGCGATCGCTGGTCTCGCGCACGGAAATGACCCGCATCGCCAAGCGCCTGGCCCGTTTGCCGGTGGCGGAGCGCCGGAAGATTGAGGGCATCGGCCCCCGCCGCGCTGAGATTATTGTGGCCGGCGCCTGGGTTTATCACGAACTGCTCGACCGTCTTCGTCTCAAGACGTTCCGCTACTCGCCTCTCGGCCTGCGCGACGGCATCCTGGCCCAGATGGCCGCCGACTACGACCGCAGCACGCGCTCCGGCCGGCAGGTTGAGTCCGAGCGCTGGGAATCCATCCTGATCGCGGTCAGCCACTACCGCGTCGATCGCAAGCACGCGCTTGACGTGCGCGAGTCGGCGAATCTTCTCTTTTCCGCGTTGCGATCGGTGCACCGCCTGCCACCCGAGTATCGCGAGTGGCTCACGGCTGCGGCCATGCTCTACGAGGTCGGCGACTTCCTGAATCGCAACGGCCGCCATCGCCACGCCCACTACATCATTTCGAACTCGGAGATTCTGGGCTACACGCCGCAGCAACGCCGTGTGATTGCGGCCATCGCGCGCTATCTCGGCAAGTCGCGCCCCACCATGGACGACGGCCCCATGAAGACCATCGATCCTTCCGACCGCGCCAACGTGCAGAAAGCGATTCTGCTGCTGCGCCTGGCCCGCGCCCTGAATCTCGGCCGCAGCCGCGCGGTGCAGAAGGTACGCATCGGACTGCGCTCCGCCGACGTGAGGCTGACGCTGGTCCCGCGCCGGCGCATGGGCGTCGATCTGGAACAGTGGGCGATTGAAAAGGAGTGTGATTACTTCCGCGAAGTCTTCGGGCGCGAGCTTTCCACCGCAGTTTCGTAGAGCGTGCGCAGCACCTTGGGCGTCACGCACCACTGCAGGGTGCCGGAACTGCGCCGCATTTCCACCTTGGCGACCGCGCCCTTCTTCAGGTCGAACGAAGCCTCGCAGCCGGCGTCGCTGATCACCGCTCCCAGGAACTGGCTCAGGTTAGGATTGTGCCCGACGACCATCACCGCTTCCAGCCGCGAATATTTTTCCAGCAGCTTGCGGAAATCCATGATGCCTGTTCCCGGGCGCAGGCCGGCGTCGAGCAGCAGCTTGGCTTCGTAGCCCAGCTCATTGCCCACCAGAGATGCCGTCTGCGTGCAGCGCTTGAGCGGGCTGGAGATGATAGCGTCCACCTGCACATCGAGCGCGGCCAGCGCCCGCCCCACAAAGCCGCACTGCTCGATGCCGTCCTTGTCGAGCGCGCGCATCTCATCCTTTTTGGGATTGACCATGGGCTCGCCCGCGCTGGCATGGCGTAGAAAATAGACGATCATCGCTGTTTATCGTTCCTTCCCCGCGACTACTTTACGCCGTTGCCCGGCAACCAGCGAAGGTATGACCGGTGCCTTGCCTTCCGCCACCCCGATCAGAAAGTCCTGTGCCGAGAACGCCGCGGCCCCCGTCGGCGGCTTGCGATTGCGCTGGCCGTGCACGGGCTGCCAGGCCCGGATGTAGGTCGTATCTTTCAGCAACACGCGGGCCTTGCGGTTGTCCGCCAGGTAGGCGTCAAGAATTTCGTGTCGCACCCGCTCGCGCAGCAGTTCGTCGCGCAGCGGAACCAGCACTTCGACGCGCTCATACAGATTGCGCGGCATCCAGTCGGCGCTGCCGATGTAAGTTTCCCCTTCGCCGCCATTCGCGAAATAATAAATGCGGCTGTGCTCCAGGAATCGCCCCACGATGCTGCGCACGCGGATGTTGTCGCTGACCCCGCGCACTCCCGGGCGCAGCGCGCAGATGCCGCGCACGAGCAGGTCAATCTGCACGCCCGCCTGCGAAGCGCGGTACAGCGCCTGGATGATGTTCTTGTCGAGCAGCGCGTTCATCTTGGCGATGATGCGCGCCTCCCTGCCCTCGCGCGCGTGCTCCGCCTCGCGCTCGATCAGTGCGATGCACTTCTCCGCCAGATCGAGCGGCGCCACCAGCAGCGGCTCATAGCTTGGATTCTCGGCGTACGCGGTCAGGAAGCTGAAGACGTCATGCACCGCGCGTGTGACCTCCGGCTTCGCCGTGAACAGGCTCAGGTCGGTATAAATCCGGGCCGTCGTCGCGTTGTAGTTGCCCGTGCCGATGTGCGCATAGCTGCGAGTCATGCCATCGGGATCGCGCCGCACCAGCAGCGACAGCTTGCAGTGCGTTTTAAGCCCGACCAGCCCGTGAAACACCTGCACTCCGGCATCTTCCAGATCGCGCGCCCAGCGGATGTTCGAGGCCTCGTCAAAGCGCGCCTTCAGCTCCACCACCGCCGTCACTTCCTTGCGCGACGCGGCATCCATCAGCGACGGCACGATCAGCGAATGTTCGCTGGTGCGGTACAAAGTCTGCTTGATGGATAAAACTCTCTCATCTTCCGCGGCCGACTCGATGAAAGACACCACCGCATCGTAGGAATCGTAGGGATGATGCAGAAGAATGTCGTGGCCGCGCAGTTCCTCGAACAGATCCTTCGATTTCGACGTCAGCCGCAGCTCCCGCGGCGAAAACGACTTGTATTTCAGGTCGGGCCGCTTCACCTGCTCGTAAATGTTGAACAGCCGCGAGAGGTTCACCGGCCCATTCACCGGAAACACCTGCCACGGATCGATCTCGAAAACCGTGCGCAGCCGGTCGATGATCTCGGGATCGGCGTCGGCCTCGATCTCCATGCGCACGGCGTCGCCCTTGCGCCGGTTGTGCAGTTCGGCGCGGACGGACTCCAGCAGGCTGCGCGCTTCTTCTTCGGCGAGGTACAGATTGCTGTTGCGCGTGACCCGGAACGGCGCCGACGACACGATGTCATAGCCGTGATACATGCGCACGGCATGATGCGCCACCAGGTCGGCGAGAAAAATAAAGTTGGCCGTACCCTCGCTCGAAGGCAGAGGCACCAGCCTGGGCAAGGCCCGCGGAACCGAGACCACGCCGGTGTAGGTCAGCGCTGAGCGCCGCCGCCGCCGCAACAGGAAACCCAGGCACAGCGCTTTATTGATGACGCGCGGAAACGGGTGCGCCGGATCGACCGTCACCGGCGTCAGCAGCGGATCCAGTTCCCGTTCGCAGTAGCCTTCCACGAAGCGCAGCGCCTCCGAATCCAGCTCGTGCAGGCCCAGCACGCGAATTCCATTCTGGCCCAGCGCCGGACGCAAGCGCGCATTCCAGCAGTCATACTGATCGTCCACAAATTCGTGCGTCAGTTTGCTCAGCAGGTCGCGCTTGGCCGTCAGCGTTGTGCCATCGGGACCGGCCTCGTTGTAGCCGTCTTCGATCTGCTGCACCATGGCGGCCACGCGCACTTCAAAGAACTCGTCGAGATTGCTGGCTGAGATCGACAGGAATTTCAACCGCTCGAGCAGCGGGTTGCCCTCATCGTCGGCCTCCTCCAGCACGCGCCGGTTGAACGCGAGCCAGGAGACGTCGCGATTGAGGTAATACTGGGGATGGTCGAGCGCAATGCGAGCCATGGCCGAGGCACTTACTGCATCATTCGGTTGATTGTGTACGGAACGGGTCTTGGCGGATACAGGTGCTTTCCCGCCCATAAGTATAAAGCATTCCGGAGAAGACCCTGGGGCGGCGAATCAAAGGCAGCATCTGCGTGTCGCCCCAGCCGAAAATAGCGCACACAATGAAAAATGGCACCGGGACAGCGTTGTGTCGATCCCGGTGCCAGCGTGGCAATCAAGTAGCGCCGGCATCTTGCCGGCTGTCCCGAGGGCGTCTCGCCCTCGGCACGGCGGGCGCCCACCGGACAGCCGCCGCGACGGCGGCGCTACTCTCAAGACGAATCCCCCGGTCACGTTGCTACGGCAGGTAATAACGGAACGACGTGAAGACCATGCCGTCGAGCCCGTGCGGTTCTGCGCCAACGCCAGGCGTGCCGCTGGCGCCGTACCACGTGGCGCGATTGACGTAGGAGAACTGCGCGCCCCACTGCACGCGCCCGCGGTTAACCTTGTCCCGGGAGCCGTCGTAGATCTTGTACCAGAAGCCCAGAGTTCCCTCCGTGATGGTACGCGCATCGGACGTGCAGTTCTTCAGGGCACCGGGGAGGAACCCGCCGGCGGGTCCGATCTCCGTATAGCAGCCGGAGTTGGTAAAGGTCGGCGAGCCGTAACCGACCGTGGCGCCGCTGAGCGGATCGGCGCTGATGCCGCGGCCCGCATACTCGGCACCCACGTTCGAGTAGATATCCATCTTCGGGCCGTGCCATTCCAGGGTGACCAGACCCTGGTAGTTCTTGAGCAGGTCCAACGTGCCGTCCCCGTGCACGGAAGCATCCGCCAGCCCACCCGGCGCGTAGCGGCCAACTCCTTCGCCGCCGAAGGCGTGAAGTCCGAAGTCGAGGTGCTTGTTGATGAAGGACCAGCGGGCGTTGGCGCCAAAGCCGCCGCCATTCTTGGAGCTGTTGAACGCCAGCGCAGCTGACGGCCCGGTCAGCCCACCGCATACAGTGGCCGCGGCCACATCAATGCATGGATATACGCGGTCGCGGAAGCGGCTGTACAGGCCGAAGATTTCGTAGTGTCCGAAGCCCGGTTCGAACACGACTTTGGCGATCAGGTCCGGCGAGGGATTGAAGGAATAGTTGGCAATGGGGCTGCATATGCCCGCTGCATTGCAGCTACTGATGGTCTGATTGAACAAACCGCCAGCGGAACCCGCCGAGCCCACCACGAAGTTGTTAGCGTTGCCGTGAGTCGTGACCGTAGCCTGCGGATTCTCCACCGAGAAACCCAGCCACACCTTGTTGCCGAGGTTCTCGACCATGCGCAGCCCGTATTGCCGCGCCCAGGTGAAGCCTACGTTATAGTTCGCGTCTATGGTCATCGGCAGGGCTTCGGTGCGGTTGTCCATGCCGTGCTTGGTCTCGGTTAACAGGCTCCACATCTGGCCGCCGGTGAAGGTGAAGCCGTTGTCGAATGCGGCCTGGCCCCACACCTGCCGTTGGCGGAGAGCGTAGCTGTTGCTCTCGTTGTTGTTGGAGGATGCCGCGGCCGACAGGAAGTCAGCCTCGTAATAGCCCGACAGCTTGGCCATCGACAGCCGGCCTTCGGCCAGCAGCGAAATGCGCGACTGACGCCCGGAGCCGAAGAACTCCGACAGCGAGCTCCCCGGCGCGCCCGGCGCAGTGATGTTGTTGAACGGCGTGTTGACGTCGGAGGCGAGGGCCCGGTTGCGGCGCACAAATTCAGCCGCCAGGAAGCCGCCCGGAGTGAGCGTTACGCCCCGGAAGTGCAGGGCCAATGGGCTTTCCATGGCGTCCCTGACGTTCTTCTGCGTCTCCTGCACGGTCAACACCGTGTTGGCCATGTTGGTCTTGAGATCGCCCACGTCGCTCGACAGCGCGCTGACGGTCTGCTGCTGCTGCGCGGCGGTGCTCTGGGCCGCGTCGGCTTTGCTGGCCGCGTCACTGGCCGCCGTCTGCGCCTGCTGCACAGCCTGATCTTTGTGGTGCAGTTCGTCGCGCAGTTCCTGAATCTGCTGCGCCTGCTGCGCCAGCGCCGCCTGTTGCGACGCAATGGCATCCTTCAGCGCCTGCACATCGGCCGCTGTCAACGTGGCTGCCGCCGCCTTCTTCTTCGGTTTGCTTGTCGTGCTGGTTTGCGCCATGCCGCTTGCGACCGCCAGCGCCGCCAGGAACAGAACTGCACACACCTTCCACGCAGACTTCATCGTCCTCTCCTTTTTCCCGCGATGAGTGAAAATCCCGCCTGTGCGGGGTCTTATTTGACTTGCTTGATCGTCTCTTTCACCTTTGCCGCGACATTGTCGGGCAACGAAGCGTAAGCCAGAGCGCTGGTCATCTTCTGACCATCGCCGGCCATCCAGTTCAGAAAGTCGGCCAGAATCTTGCCCTTTGCCGGATCCTTCGATTGCTGCGGAATCAGCAGCCAGGTGAAGCTCGCAATCGGATACGCATCTTTCCCCGGCGCGTTCGTGATCGACACCCGGAAGTCCGCCGGCATCTTGGGCACCGAAGCCGCCGCCGCGGTTACACCCTCCAGCGAGGCCTTGAGGAAACTCCCCGAGGAGTTTCTGACGCTCCCGTAAGCGATGTTGTTCTGCACCGCGTAAATCAGCTCTACATACCCGATCGAGCCCGGTAGCTGGCGAATCAATCCGGAGACGCCTTCGTTCCCTTTTCCTCCCATGCCTTTCGGCCACTTCACCGACGTATTGGCGCCCACTTGGTTCTTCCAGTCGGGGCTCACCTTCGACAGGTAGTCGGTCCACACAAACGTGGTGCCGCTGCCGTCGGAGCGGTGGGCGACGATAATCTCCTGATTGGGAAACTTCACGCCCGGGTTGGCCGCGCCGATGGCGGGATCGTTCCAGTTCGAGATCTTGCCCAGAAAAATCCCGGCCAGCATATCCGGAGTGAACTTGAGTTCCCCGCTGACGCCCGGGATGTTGTAGGCGGGAACGACCGCGCCCAGAACGGTCGGAATGTTGAGCACTTTGGTCTTCAGCTTGCCTTCAGCCTCGCGCAACTGATCGTCGGTCATGGGCATGTCGCTGGCGCCGAAATCCACCGTGCCTTCTGTCACCTGGCGAATACCGCCGCCGCTGCCAATGGACTGATAGTTGATCTGAACCTCTGAGTGAATCTTGTGGTACTCGCTGAACCACTTCGAATACATCGGGTAAGGGAACGTGGCGCCTGCTCCGTTCAGCGTGGTCTGGCAGAGCGCTGGCAGGGCCAGCAGGACGCACACCAACAGCAGCACGATTTTGCGCATCAGCGGATGATTCCTCCTTGGAATTGATGTCCCCGTTCTATCGGCGCAGTGTTACAGGACGGTTACAAACGGGTGAATTTCTGATGAACAGAGAGGATGAACAGAAAGAGTGTTACAAAACATCACGGCGGGAATGTTGCCAGGTCCAGGAATCCGGTTTCCGGCTAGCGCTGGCTCAGATGTTCGATCTCGCGCGGAAACAATGTGTTCCCGGGAAACTCGCGGCGCAGATCCGCAAGCAGTTGCAAGGCTTGAACGTTATTTTTCTCGCGCACATAAGCGATGGCCAGAAGGATGCGCGCGAACGGCGCCAGGTAGTGCCCGCGCTCGGCCGTCGTTTGCAGGTCGGCGATGCCTCCCTGCTTGTCGGCGGGCAAGCCGCCCAGGCGCAGAATCCAGCGCACCGGAGCCGACATGCTTCCGATGACGTACTTGCTGAATCCCGTCGCCAGCAGCGCATCGTAGCAATCGTGGCAGACTTCCAGCAGTTGCTGCGCGGAAGCCGAGGCTTCTTTGGTGTAGTGAAGCGAGGCCAGATTCCGCTTGTCGATGAGCGCGGCGTAGTCGGCCTGCAGCCCGGACGACAGGGTCAGGGCAAACAATCCGTCGCGGTCTTTGGGATCTTTCGCCAGCCGCGCATGCGCCAGGCTCTCCGCCCGTCCGATCGCATCTTCGAAATGATCCTTGACGGTTGCATCAGGCGTCAGCTTGGGCCGCGCCGCGAAAGCGGAGTTGTCCGCGTAGAACTGCGCTTCCAGCACTCCCAGGCGATTGAACTCGGAAAACAGGCATCCCGCAGCCTCGCTCACCGGGCCGACCGGATCGTCGGGATGCTCGCTCTGCCACACCGAAAAATCCTTCTGCGCCCCCGCGAAATCCAGGTTATAGAGCCCGGAGAATCCCTGATCGAGCGGCGACACGGAGGTCGGGTGGGGGGAATCTTCCGCTCTCGCCCCCGTAAACAAAACGCCGGACAAAGCGCAGAGCACGCTCAGGATTGTTACCAAGCTCCATCGTCCTGCATCTGATCTTTTGGTGAATTGCGCCATCACTTCGCCGCTGTGCCGGTCTATCATCGTTGATCGGCCTCCGGTTACTAGCATCTTCCGGAGCAGTACCGCTTTCTATTGTGATGCAATCCGCCATCCGAGCGCCGTCAGGTGTTGTCAAACGTTTGTAAATTCTGCCCGCAGGTTGTGCGCCGGCAAAGCTGCGCCGGCAAAGGAAGAACCCACTCATGACCGACTCTCTCCCGCGTTACGCTCCGGGCTGGCCCGGCATTCCGCCGCGCTGGACCTCGAGCGCCAAGACCGGCGCCGGTACGGCGCTCAACCAGCACAGCAAAGTATGGTTCACGGTGAGCCACGGCATTCTCAACGAAGTCTATTTCCCCCGCGTCGATCAGGCCTGCACCCGCGACATGGGATTCATCGTCACCAACGGCCTCGATTTCTTTTCCGAGGAGAAACGTCACTGCTCCTTCGAGAATGTCCCTTTCGAACCCGGCATCCCCGCTCTGGAGTTGACCAACACCTGCATCAGCGGCCGCTACCGCATTCGCAAAGAAGTCCTCACCGATCCTTACCGCAACGTCGTTCTGCAGAAGGTCCGGTTCCAGCCCCTGCAGGGAGCGCTCTCCGACTATCACCTCTACGCGCTGCTGTCGCCGCATCTGGCCAATTGTGGCGCAGGCAACACGGGCTGGATCGGCGACTACAAGGGCGTTCCCATGTTTTTTGCCGAACACGGCGGCGCCAGCTTATCGATAGCGTCCTCCGCGCCCTGGAAAAAGCTGTCAGTCGGATTCGTCGGCGCTTCCGACGGCTGGCAGGATCTCAACCAGCACTTCGAGATGCAGTGGGAGTACGACCGCGCCGAGAACGGCAACATCGCTTTCACCGGCGAGATCGATCTCGCGGCCTGCGACGGCGAATTCGTGCTCGCCCTCGGCTTCGGCTCCATCTGGACCGAGGCCGGACAGCAGACCCGCTCCACCTTGCTCGAAGACTACAGCGAGATTCGCGAGCACTTCGTCAAGCAGTGGAGCGACTGGCAGAGCAAGCTGCTGACGCTCGACCAGCCGCCGCGCCAGTACGATCTCTACCGCACCTCGACCGCGGTGCTGCGCACCCATGAGTCGAAGGATTTTCTGGGCGGCATCATCGCCAGCCTCTCGATTCCCTGGGGCTTCAACAAAGGCGACGAAGATCTCGGCGGCTACCACCTGGTCTGGCCGCGCGATCTGGTCGAAACCGCGGGCGCCTTGCTGGCTGCCGGGGCCACTACCGACGCGGTGCGTGTCCTTCGCTATCTCGAAGCTACCCAGGAAGCCGTCGGCAACTGGGCGCAGAACCTCTGGCTCGATGGCCGTCCTTACTGGAGCGGCGTGCAGATGGACGAAACCGCCTTTCCCATCCTGCTGCTCGATCTCCTGCGCCGCGAGGCTCCCGACGCCCTGGGCAAGCTCGACCGCTGGTGGCCCATGGTGCACAAAGCGGCCAGTTTCCTGGTGCGCAATGGCCCCGTCACCATGCAGGACCGCTGGGAGGAAGATGGCGGATATTCGCCCTTCACGCTGGCCGCGGAAATTTCCGGCCTGCTGGCCGCCGCCGACATTGCCGACCTTACCGGCCACAGCGAGCAGGCGCAAACCATGCGCGACACCGCCGACGCCTGGAACGACAACATCGAGCGCTGGACCTACGCCACCGGCAGCGACCTGGCGCAGCAACTGGGCATTGAAGGCTACTACGTGCGCATCGCCCCGCCCGACAGCGACGGCGCGGCCTCCCCCACTCAGGGCTTCGTGCCCATCAAGAACCGGCCGCCCGGCCAGGATCGCGAGCGCGCCTATCACATCATCAGCCCCGACGCGCTGGCTCTGGTGCGCTTCGGCCTGCGCGCTCCCGACGACCGCCGCATCCTGAACACCTTGCGCGCCATCGATGCGTTGCTCGCCGTCGAGCTGCCGCAGGGCCCGTGTTGGTATCGCTACAACGGCGACGGCTATGGCGAGCACAAAGACGGTTCCGCCTTCGACGGCACGGGCATCGGCCGCGCCTGGCCTTTGCTGGCGGGCGAGCGCGCCCACTACGCGATGGCCGGCGGTCACCGCGACGAAGCCGAAGCCTTGCTCACCGTCATGGAGAATTCCACCACCGGCCACAGCCGCCTGCTGCCCGAGCAGGTCTGGGATGCCGCCGACATTCCCGCGCTCGAGCTGTTTCGCGGCAAGCCCTCCGGCTCGGCCTGCCCCCTGGTCTGGGCGCATTCCGAATACATCAAGCTGCGCCGCTCCATCCGCGATGGCAAGATCTTCGATCAGCCGCCGCAGACCGTGCAGCGCTACCTGGTGGAGAAACATGGACGCCAGCACTACGGCTGGAGGGTGAACAATAAGCCCCGCACCGTTCCTTACCAGCAGACTCTGCGCATCAATCTGCTTTCGCCGGCGCTGGTGCACTGGAGCGTCGACGGCTGGAAAACCGCCACCGACACCAAAACCCACGACACCGGTCTTGGCCTCTATACCCTCAACCTTCCCACCGCCTCGCTTCCCCTCGGAGGCCAGGTCGTCTTCACTTTCTACTGGCTGGAGGAACAGCGCTGGGAGGGCACCGACTACACGGTCACGGTCCAGGCGAAGTGAGCGTGGGAACTCTCGCAAGAATTTGAAGAACTTCGCCCGAGGATTGCCCTTCCCGAAAACCAGCGGCTGACGGCGGCCATCCGCCCGCCAGAATCAAGGTGCTGCTCCCTTTGTAATCTTCTGCCGCTGCCCCGATCCGGGTCATACTCGGCCTGGCCCATGAACTACGTCGCTCAATCGCATCCGGCCTGGCGCTGCCCCCGGGTGCAGCTTGCCGATATCACTCCGGCCGTGCTGCGCATGCCCGACGGCAGCGGCTCCCGAGCCATCTTGAACACCATTTCCCTTACCGGCGGCCTGCTCAGCATTTCCAGCACGCTCAATCGCGGCTCCCGGATCGAGTTGCTGTTCGTGACCCCCGCCGGTCCGGTGCTGGGCGCGGCCGAGATGCTCAGCGCCATTTCCATGACCCAGCAGCCCTTCCGCTTCGTATCCCTCGAAGAATCCGCACAGCGCCGCCTGCGCGCCGTCATCCAGTCCTATTTGCAACCGGTCCCGGACGCCTGGATCACGAAATACCGGGCCGCCCTCGATCGCCGGAATCCGCCCCGCCGGCGGACGTTCGCCATCGTTCTCGGCGCACTGGCGCTCGCTATTCTTGGTCTGGGAAGCGCCGCCTGGTGGCTCCAGATTCTCCGCTAAAAAAACCGGCTGCCAGACGAGAGAACTACGCTGGCTACGCGTCCGCGCTGGTATAGCGCAGTTCGACGACCGTGCAGTCATCGCTGAGCGGATTGCCCGCGCAGAATTCCGATACCGCCGCCAAAATGCCTTCCCACGTCGGAGACTTGGCCGCGGCGGCCTCCAGCCGCGCGTCATCGAAGAATTCTCCCATGGAGTTCTCCGCTTCAGTCACACCGTCGGTCACCAGAATGAAGCGGTCACCCGATTTCATCTGGCAAGTTGCGGTCTCGAAGGTCGCATCCGGGAGCAGCCCCACCGGCACGTTGCCGTGCGGAGGACGCATGACTTCACAGCCGCACACCAGCAGCGGAGGCACGTGCCCGCAGTTCACGTATTCCAGCTCACCGTCGCGCCGCAACCGCGCCAGCAGCAGGGTGGCGTATTTTTCGCCCATCATCTTCTCGGTGAAGAAGCGATTGACAGCGGTCACCACGTCCACCAGCGACATGCCTGAAGTCAGGTGCGAATAGATCATTCCCTGCAGCGACGTGGCCAGCAGCGCCGCCGAAACCCCTTTCCCGCTGACGTCCGCCAGGATCACCACCAGGCCGTCTTTGGTGAGCACCGCGTCGTAGAAGTCTCCCCCGATTTCCTTACACTGAAGATTTCTGCCCTGCATTTTGGCGAAGGGCACGTCGGGAATCTTCACCTGCATCAGCCGCTGCTGAATGCTGGCGGCGATGCCCAGCTCCTGCTGATAGCGACGCGCTTCTTCCTCCGCCTGCACCAGCCGCGCGTTCTCGATCAGCGACGCAGCTTCCGTCGCGATCACATGCAGAATGTCCTGCCCCACGCCTTTGATATCGCGCGAGGCAAAGCGCGAGTCCACATAGAGCACGCCCATCGCTTCCGCGGAGACCGGAGCGTCGGGAACGGGAGTCTGCGAACCGCGTGTGGTCACTTGCATCTTGCGCAGCGGAATGCAAACCACGGTCCGCAGATCGTAGGCCACAATGCTCTGCCGTCCCGCCATATCCATCGACTGGCTGGTGTCGGTAAACAGAAATTCGGAGTTGGACCGCATCGACTCTTCCAGAATCGAGTGCGAAATCGTCTTGTCGTCGAGCAGCGGCTCTTTCTTGGCGTTGCGTCCGGCGGCCAGCCGCAGCTTTCCTTCGTCGTCTTTCAGAAACACATAGCCGCGCTCGGCTTTCGTCAGCTGCAGCGTGACGTCGAGCATGGTCATCAGGATTTCGTCGAGCACGCCCGCCGTGTTCAGCTTGCGCGCCGCTTCCAGAAACAGCGTGAGTTTTTCCAGATCGGTCGCTTCCTGCTTGATCTGGATGCCGGAAATCTGGCTGAGAAATTCGCGCGCCGTATTGGAGGTGGCATGCGCGGGGTTGAACAGCACGTAGGCGGAATCGCGCGCCCCAAATTCCAGCCGGTCGCCGCGCTCCAGTTTTTGCCGCTGGATGCGCTCGCCGTTGACAAACGTGCCGTGCTTGCTGCCCAGGTCGACCAGGAAGAAATCCAGCCCCTCCTGCATGATCTGGGCGTGATCGCGCGAGACGCGCGGGTCGGCGATGACCAGATCTTTGTCGACCTTTCGCCCCACCGAAAACGGCGTGCGGTTCAGGACGATGTTCTTCTGCTCGCTGCCCTGCACAAAAACCAGGGCAGGAAACACTCCCGAGCCGGAGCTGTGACTGATGCCACTGAGGGTCATGAGACGATAGTCGTGGCGCTCTCGGCTTCTTCGAGCAGGAAAGCGCGGCCGTTCTTGCTCGAACAGGTTACTCTGCCGCCGCGCCGTCCCGCAAGCCACGAAGGACACGAGGTCACGAAGGTTTTGGCATTCCTTCGTGAGACTTCGTGTCCTTCGTGGTGAAATTCAGGCCGTTGGCGGGTTCATCCACCCATCCAGCAGCGCCAGCCCGAAGACGAAAATCGGCACCAGAAAATTCGAGTAGAAGGGCACGGGCCACACGCGCTCTCTCAGCCCCGGAGTCAGCCAGAAATAAGCGGCATTGAGAGCAAGAGTCGCAATCCACGGCCAGGCAACCAGCAGCCCGGCCACGCCGCGCGCCAGCCGAATCGCGGGCAGAATCGCTGGGCCCGAAGTCGAACTCCACAGCAACGCCAGGATCGCCGGCGCCAGCAGCGCTTGGTTGTACGGGGCTGACATGGGAACGATGACCACCGTCAGCGCCAGCACTACGGCGAACGCCCGTCCAAATGCTGCGCTGGAAGCGGGTTCCCGCCGCGCGCGCCAGACACAAGCCGCGCAGGCCACAACACTCGCCGCTTCCAGAATTCGGCCGATCACGCCGCCAAACATCCACACCAGCACCGACTGATTCTGCGTGTACTGGTGATACTGCCCGATCGCCTCGACGAACATGCGCAGCCAGCCGGGCAGAATCACCTGCGCTCCGCTCAGCAAAAGCAGCATGACCAGCCCGAAACCGAACACGAACCGTCGCCGCGCCCGCCAGTCGCCGGCCGCCCACAGCAGAAGCCATAAGACCACCGGCCACGCCAGTTGCGGCTTGATCGTGGCCAGCGCCAGCAGTGCGCCCGCGCAGAACAGCCAGCCCCCGGCCAGGCATGCTCCACACCCGGCCAGCAGTCCCGCCACCAGCAGACTCAGTTGCTGCAGCTTGATTCCCTGCACCATCGGCAGCCAACCAACCATCAGCAACGCGAGCGTTGCCGTCGTCGCGCACGATGGCCTCCAGCGCAGCACTCGCAGCCAAAGCAAAACACTCAGTGGCGCCAGCGCGATCAGCAGCCAGCGAAATCCGGTCTGCACCGTCGCAAACCTGAGATCAACGGTCGGCGCCATCAGAAATACCACGTACGCGGGATACGCGAACGCTTGCTGATCCCTCGGATCCTCCGGCCGTGCCGGCTTGAGCGCCCGCCCGTAATATCCCTGCTGAATTTCCCGCGTGATTTCCACGCTGTAAGGATTCCTGCCATGCCGCAGCAGCTCGCGCGCGCCCAACCAGCGCGGGTAGAGATCCGAAAGATTACCCCGAGGACGATCGTGCAATGCAGCCTCGGCCACTTGCTGCGCCTTCAGGATGCGATTCATGTAGAACCACGTGCTCGCCGCGACGGCAACAGCAACAATCAGCCCGACCAGGGATGGCAAGCGCCTCGGCAAGATAGAGATCTTTCCTTTTCTTCCGGCTCACGCCGGTTTCGCGAAAACCGCCTCATGTTACAACTGTGGGGGCAAAATCCTCATGCGATGGCGCATCGCAGTCTCGGCCGCAATCGGCTGCGCGACGGGCACGTTCTGCTGGTTCCTGATGAAACATTTCCATCAGGACGCCGGCGATTTCCGCTGGGCGCTGCATGTGGCGCACCGCCTGCTGGCCCGGCAAAACCCCTACGATACGCCGCTTGAGCAATATCCCGTTACTGCCGCCGTTTTCGCGCTTCCTTTCGTGCGCCTGCAGCCAGAATTCGCCGCCGGCCTGTTCTGGGGAATCGGCACCTTCTTTCTCGCCCTCGGCCTCACGCGCTATGGTTATACGCGGCTGCTCATCTTCTTGGCCTATCCCTACTGGGCCGGAATTCTTGCCGCCCAGTGGCCCCCGATCATCGCCGCCGGAGCATTCTTCCCCTTGCTGTTGCCTGTGACCATGGCGAAGCCGCACGTGGGATTGCCAGTCTTACTCACGCGCCTCAACCGCAACGGGGCGCTGGCCTGCACCGTGCTCGTCGCCGCCAGCCTGGCGTGGATGCCGCACTGGCCCGCGCTGTGGCTTCGGCAGGCGAAGAACTACCAGCACTTCATCCCGATCCTCGTACTTCCTGGCCCGCTGTTGCTGTTGGCACTGCTGCGTTACCGCAGTCGCGACGCCTGGCTGCTTTTTCTTGCCGCGCTCATGCCCCAGCGCTGGTTCTTCGACAGCTTCATCCTGTGGCTGATTCCCCGCTCCCGCCGCCAGATCGTATGGACAGCTTTTTTCAGCTGGGGCCCGGGAATCCTGCGCTGGTATCACACGCCGCACAGTTTCACCGAAGTCGGCCGCTGGACCGTAATCTTCTTATACTTGCCGATGCTGGCGGTAGTGTTGCTGCGACCGCAAGAGCCGCGAAGCGGCGAAAGAATGCAGCCCACGGCGTAAGCCGTGGGTGGTAGGTGGTCCAAACCGGGCACATAGTGGACAAAACAGACCGGGCACATGGTTGACAGTTTGGTCCGTTCACAGAAGGCGGCTACAAAGGAGCATGCCTTGGAAAGTGAGCGGAATGGTGGAAAAGCGCAGG
>Ga0209517_10000207_pt1 | contig 106089 bp, 74 predicted proteins | sample PeaSoiMetSII2010_FD_187695 | JGI IMG/M metagenome (GOLD analysis project Ga0209517, IMG submission 187695) | Peat soil microbial communities from Weissenstadt, Germany - SII-2010 (SPAdes) (version 2) | ecosystem: Environmental > Terrestrial > Soil > Wetlands > Peat | place: Germany...
GCCCAAACGCGGCCACCTGGGTGAGCGGGACCAGCGCACCGAATCCGAACGCTCCGTGCCCCGGCGGGAGCCTGTACTCGAACAGCAGTGGATCTGGCGGCACGCTTTGGGTCTGCCCCGCAAGCGGCAGTTCTTGGGGGACGCCCATAATCTAGCTGGGGGGAGCTGGGAATCGGCGTGGCCCACCTTCGCCCCCAGCCAAAGCACCACGCTAAACTGCCGCAATCCCGGCCCTCGCCCAACCCCAATCAACAGAATGACCTACCGTAACTATATCTTATAGCTATAGAAGGAATATTGCCCGTGGGCCTGCAACCCCCCAGTGTTCCACGTGGAACACTTCCCCATTTTCTATTGCAGAGATATTTCCGATGCTTGTCATAAGAACTATGCATTGGACGGTGGCCGCATGGGTCTTTACTTTCGTGTTTGGCCGCCCGTGCATCTCCGAATTCACTGCACCTCATCGGTTCGGGTAGAATGCGTGCAGTGTTTGTGCAGTTCGTTTCCCCAAACAAAGCTGTGAAGTAACGATGGACACGAATCACGATGACCAAAGTCGAAGCAATTATCCAGGTCTCTAAGCTGGACGGCGTGAAGACTGCCCTCCACGAGATTGGCATCGAGGGCATGACCGTGCTCGAGGCCCGCGGCCATGGCAGGCAGAAGGGCCACACCGAGTTCTACCGCGGCCGGGAATACACCGTCGACCTCATTCCCAAGATCAAGCTTGAAATGGTGATCGCCGACACTATGGTCGAGAAGGTCGTGCAGGCGATTTCTACGGCGGCCCGCAGCGGAAAAATCGGTGATGGGAAGATTTTTCTCTCGCGTGTGGATGAGATCATTCGGATTCGCAATGATGAGCGCGGAGAGGATGCCCTGTGAAAGCGGAAGAGCGGGCGCGAGGAGCGTAGATCGAATCAACATCCCCCAGCCACAAGAACGCTGCTAAGTGCGTAAGGTTCGGCCCGGATCAAACAGCATGACCACGGCAGGCTCATCGAGCAGCGAACTACGCGATCTTTACACTGAGGAATCGGCCCGAATCCGGGAGCAGTTTGCCGGCACTGGGAATGGCTGCGCGGCCATCACCCAGCGGTCTGCGCTGGTGGAAAAGATTGCGCTCCATCTCTGGAAGGAAACCATCTTTCCGGAGGAACGAGGTCCACGGAACTTTACCCTGGTTGCCTTGGGCGGATTCGGCCGCAGTTGGCTGTTTCCCCACTCGGACATCGATCTGCTCTTTCTTCATGCCGACCGGGAAACGGAGCAGACTTTCAAAGATCAGACACGAAGTTTTTCGCAGGGCTTGTGGGATCTGCGCCTGAAGGTGAGTCCGGCCACGCGCATCCTGCAAGAGTGCGATCGCTTCGATCCCACCAATGTCGAGTTCGCGATCTCGCTGCTGGACTGCCGTTATCTTGCCGGGGATCCCGAACTCTTCGCGCGCTTGCACGACAAAGTCATTCCCAAGTTGATGACACGAGAGGCGGAATCTTTATTGCAGAGGCTGGCGGAGGTGACGCGCAGCCGCCACGAAAAATTCGGCAACACAATCTTCCATCTCGAGCCGAACGTGAAGGACACTCCGGGCGGTCTGCGGGATTGCAACGTCGCGCTTTGGCTCAGCCTGCTCTCCTCCATGGACAAACTGCACGACTGGCCTGATCCCAAGTCGCTGCTGTCAACTTCGGCGCGTAAGCAGTTCGAACCTGCGCTCGATTTTCTGATGTCGGTCCGCTGCTTCCTGCATTTTCGTTACGGCCGAGACGACAACCTGCTGTCCTGGGAGGCGCAGGAAGAAGCTGCCAAACGCGGAATCGGGGTGTATGAAGCGAAAGAACTCTCTGCGGCCAACTGGATGCGGATTTATTTCAGCCACGCCCGTTCGATTCATCGCACCGCGACCCAGTTGTTGGAAGAAATCCCGGCGGCGTGGTCTTCGCTTTCCCGGCACTTTCATAACTTGCGGGCGCGAGTCTCCGATGCTGACTTTTCCGTGGTCGATGGCCTGGTTTTCCTGCGCCAGTCCTCCGCTTTACAAGACCCGGAAGTATTGCTCCGTCTTTTTCATTTCGTGGCCCATCATGACGTGCGGCTGAGCACGACCACGGAATACAAGATTGAGCAGGTGTTGCCGTCCCTGGCCGCTACGCCGCCCAAGGGAGCTGAGCTGTGGCTTTATATGGGAGAAATTCTGACCCAGCCACATGCCGCCCAAGCCCTGCGCGCAATGCATTCGCTACGGCTGCTCACGCTGCTCCTACCGGAACTAAAGACGATTGACGCGCTGGTGGTGCGCGATTTCTATCATCGCTTCACGGTCGACGAGCATTCTTTTTTGGCAATCGAGAGCCTGCACTGGCTGCGGCAGCCGCGATCGGAATGGGAAAAGCAGTATGCCGAAATTCTGAACGAACTCGAACAGCCGGAATTGCTCTACTTGTCTCTCTTGTTGCATGACACCGGCAAGGGCGCATCTTTCGAAAATCATGTCGAAGGTAGCCTGGCCATTGCGGAACAATGTCTGGAGCGCCTGGATCTCGAGTCCTCGGAGCGCGAGACCGTCCTCTTTTTGATTGCCAATCATCTGGAAATGTCGGCTGCGCTCCGCCGCGATATCTTTGATTCAGCAACAGTCGCTGCGTTCGCAGAAAGGGTGGGCACCCCTGAGCGGCTAAAGATGCTCTGCCTGTTCACCTACGCGGACATCAAGGCGGTCAACCCCGACGCGCTAACCCCCTGGAAAGCTGAGAACGTCTGGCAACTGTACATTGCAGCCGCGAACCAACTGAATCGCAATGTGGACCAGCGACTACACCCGGACGTCGATGTCGATGACGAGAAAATCGCTCAGCTGCGCACTCTGGCTCCCGCCGCGGGCAAAAGAGTAAAAGGTTTTCTGGAAGGATTGCCGCAGCGCTATTTGAGAACCTATCCAGCCAACGAAGTGCTGCATCATCTGGAAATGGCGGAAAGCCTGGGAAAGCACCCCATCCAGCTTGATCTAACGCGCGGCCGCCACTGGTTCGAACTAACGCTGGTTACGAATGACCGTCCGTTTCTTTTCGGTAAGGTGGCTGGAACACTGGCCGCTTGGGGCATGAACATTGTGAAGGCGACAGCTTTCTCGAACCAAGCCGGAACGGTCGTCGATACATTCTATTTCACCGACCGCTTCCGCACGCTTGAACTGAACCTCTCGGAATGGGAGCGTTTCAAGCGCGGCATTAGCGAGGTCCTCATCGGAGAAACAGATCTGGAGCGCATGTTGAAGAGCCGGATGCAAGCCGAGGAGAAGAAAGGCACGCCGAAGCTAAAGATAAAGACCTCGATTCACTCTGACAACCTTTGCTCGTCGAACAGCACGCTGGTACAGGTGGTTGCGCAGGACCGTCCGGGGCTCTTGCACACGGTTGCCTCCTGCTTCTCCCATCACAAGTGCAACATCGAAATTGCTCTCATCGACACCGAAGGGCAGATGGCGATTGATGTCTTCTATCTCACAGCGAACCGGAGGAAGCTGGCGCCCGAGCACCTGAAACAAGTGGAGGCCGCATTGAGAGAAGCGTTGCAGGCCGGGCCTTAGCGAAGTGAGGCGTCGTTGGTCGACTGCCTTCCCGAAAAATTCATTGCTGTCATCGAAATTCTTGATTGTACTTTCCAACCCTTCGGAAGGTACACCATATAAGATGACACGCAGCTCCGCTTCCGTCGATCACGATGCCTGTGGCGTGGGATTCGTGGCGCAACTTGGCAGCACCGGTTCGCGCGAAGTGGTGGAGCGAGCCCTCGAAGCCCTGCGTCGGCTTGACCACCGCGGCGGCTTGGATGCCGACGGCCGGAGCGGCGACGGAGCCGGCCTGCTCACCGCCATTCCGGATAAGTTTGTCAGAAATTGTGGGCGCGAAGCCGGGATCGAATTGCCATCCGTATACGGGCTCGGAATGGTCTTCTTGCCTTGCGAGCAAGAGGACGTGGCGCGCGCATGGATCGCAAAGCTTGCCTGGGATCGCGGGCTGCGATTATTGGGATGGCGCACGGTCCCGACCGATCCTTCGATTGTTGGCCCACGCGCGCTGGATACTCTTCCAGTCATCCAGCAATGCTTTTTCGCTCCCGTGGAAGAACCCGTCGATCTGGAATCGGACCTCTTTGGTCTGCGCAAAGAAGTGGAATCCAAGACGCCGGAGGGAACCTATTTCTGTTCCCTCTCTTCGCGAACCGTGGTTTACAAAGGATTGTTGACGCCGGAGCAATTGCCCGCGTTCTATTCCGATCTGGCGGATCCGGATTTTGCCAGTCCCTTCGCGATCTTCCATCAGCGCTACTCGACTAACACGAACCCCAGTTGGTCGCTAGCGCAACCGTTCCGTTTCGTGGCACACAACGGCGAGATCAATACGATCAGCGCGAATCGACGATGGCTGCGCGCCAAAGAAGTCACTTTGCGCCAGACTCTTAGCCTTCCGGCAACAGTGCGATTGCTTGAGGAACGCGTGAGCGACTCCGCGAACTTCGACAATGGGCTGGAAATCTTTCTGCGCCGAGGCTACAACCCAGTTGCCGCCATGTGGTGCATGGTTCCCCCCGCGCGGGAAAACGATGCCAGCATGCACTCGGACTTTCAATCCTTTCTGCAGGCCCACGCGCGCGAGCAGGAGCCGTGGGATGGTCCCGCGGCACTGATCTTTACTGACGGCTTCACCGTGGGCGCCAAGCTCGACCGCAATGGCTTGCGGCCGCTGCGCTATACGCTGACCGCGGATGGACTAGTCGTCGCCGGTTCGGAGGTGGGGATTGCCGACTTGCAGGACAAGAAAGTGATTGAACGGCAACGACTGGGACCGGGTGAAATGCTCGTGGTCGATCCGGCGAAGGGCAGATTTCTCCGTCCCGGAGGAGTGCCCGAGCTTGGTCAATGGCACCAATTTGTTTCTAGCGCTGCGGCGGTGCGACTCAACCCGTCGGACCAGGTTGCTATCGCCTCGGCATCGGAGCCGGAGAAAGTTTTGGCAGCGCTGGGCTGGAGTGAAGATCAGTTTCGATTGCTTTTCCAACCGCTGGTTCAAAATGGACAGGAGGCGGTCTGGAGCATGGGGGACGACGCACCCTCAGCCTATTTCTCAACCATGCGGCGCCCCCTTTGGGATCACTGCAAGCAGCGCTTCGCGCAGGTTACGAATCCGCCCATCGATCCATTACGCGAGGCCCATGTGATGTCGCTGGATGTTTATCTAGACGACACTCTACTGCTTCCGTCTCCGCTGCTTGATTCCGGCCAATTGCAAGTGGTCCAGGACAAGCTGCAGCCGATTGAGCATCTTGATTTCACTTTTGGGGTTGCAGATGGAATTGAGGGAGGAAAACGGGCTCTGCAGCGTCTCGAAGAAGCGGCGATCACGGGAGATGCGAATACACGGCTTGTTCTGCTGAGTGATCGTGGCGTGAACCCAGAGAAGACAGCCCTGCCTGCGTTGCTGGTTTTAGCGGCGGTTTGGAAAGCGATGGTCAGCGCGGGAGGCTGGAATGTGCCACTGATCATCGAGACCGGGCAGGTCATCGACACGCATCATCTTGCTCTGCTGATCGCGGCAGGTGCCAGCGCAGTGATGCCCTATGCCGCTTTGGAGCAAGCTGCAAAATTGCGTCCAGATGGTGCGGCGGCATATCGCCTCGCCGTGGAAAAAGGATTGCGCAAGGTGATGGCGCGCATGGGAATTTCGACAGTTGCCAGCTACCGCAACAGCCAGCTTTTCGAAACCATAGGTCTCGATAAGGAGATGCGAGTCCATTTCTTTGAAGACGCGGGCGGAGCGGTCGACGGTAAAGGAGTCGACGAACTTCTTGAAGATTGCATTGCGCGTCACGCCGCCGCATTTAAGAGCGAAAACTCCGGACTCCGGGATCTTGGGTTGTACCGTTTTCGGCACGAAGGGGAGCGCCACGCTACATCGCCGGAATTGGTGCGGCGAATGCACCGCTATATAAAGTCGCCCAGCGAAGAAAACTACGAGGCGTTCACCGAACTCAGAGGAAAAACTGAGCCGATTGCCATTCGCGATCTCTTGGAGATCGCACCCGCCACTTCCGTTCCGCTGCACGGAGTGGAGTCGGAAGCTTCCATACTCAGCCGTTTTAGCACTCAGGCCATGTCGCTAGGAGCGATTTCTCCGGAGACCCATCGTACGCTGGCCATCGCGATGAACCGGCTTGGGGCGCGCAGCAACACTGGCGAAGGGGGTGAGGATCCGGAAGTTTACGGGGAGCACTCCGAGGCTAACAATCGGGTAAAGCAGGTGGCCTCGGCACGATTTGGCGTGACCACGGAATATCTGGTCCATGCCGATGAACTAGAAATCAAAATCGCGCAGGGCGCGAAGCCCGGCGAAGGCGGCCAACTCCCCGCGGGCAAGGTGACGGCTTACATCGCGCGGCTAAGGCATTCGGTGCCGAACACAATGCTGATCTCCCCACCGCCGCATCATGACATCTACAGCATCGAAGATTTGGAACAACTGATCTACGACCTGCGGGCGGTGAATCCGCAGGCGCGCATTGGAGTCAAACTAGTCTCAAGTACCGGCGTGGGGATCGTCGCCACCGGCGTTGCAAAGGCAGGGGCTGACGTGATTACGATCAGCGGATACGACGGCGGCACCGGCGCGTCTCCCCTGACTTCCATCAAGAATACGGGCCTGCCTTGGGAAGTTGGACTACGCGATGCACACTGCTCTCTGGTGCGCGCGGGCCTGCGTCGCCGGGTTCGATTGCGCGTGGACGGGGGATTCAAGTTTGGGCGAGATGTCATTGTGGGTGCGCTCTTGGGGGCTGATGAATTCGGTTTCGGCACGGCAGCTTTGCTTGCTCTTGGCTGTGTCATGGCGCGGCAGTGCCATCTGAACACCTGTCCCGTGGGCATCGCCACGCAAGACGAAAAGCTGAGGATGCGCTTTACCGGCAAACCGGAAATGGTGGAGAGCTACTTCCGAGCCGTGGCGGGCGAGGTTCGGGACCTTCTGGCGGCCATGGGAGCCTGCTCCATCGACGCAATTGTTGGCGCGGTCGATCGACTTCAGCCTCGAAACCGAGAGGCTGGACGCGCCTTGGCCAAACTGCTGGAGCCGATCGCCGCGCCCGTACAAACCGCTTGCCTGCGCGAGCCGGGTGGCGCTCTGCAGCGCACCTTGAGCCGGACGTTCGAGGAACGAGACACGAATCATTCCAAACGTTTCCGTATCACCAACGCTGACCGTGCCGTGGGAGCCCATCTGTCGGGCGAGATTCTGCGCGGGAATTCCGGATTCATAGCGCCAGTTGAGTACAATTTCACCGGCACGGCGGGCCAGAGTTTCGGTGCGTTCTTGATTCCGGGAATCAATCTGCGGCTGTTCGGCGAAGCCAACGATTATGTGGGAAAAGGTTTGTCAGGCGGCAATATTGCCATCACTGCGGGCGAAACGGCCTCTCTCCGCGGAGATGTATTGGCTGGTAACACCGTGCTGTATGGCGCCACGAGTGGCGAACTATATATTGCGGGTCGAGCGGGAGAACGATTTGCCGTGCGCAACAGCGGCGCGCTCGCTGTGGTCGAAGGCGTCGGCCAACACGCGTGTGAGTACATGACGGCGGGCGTGACCGTCATTCTCGGGCCTGCTGGGATTAACCTCGGAGCCGGAATGACGGGCGGGCTAGCTTACTTGCTGCGCGATTCCATCGGAGGGCGCGTGCATAACGAGCAATCCGTAAGAATCGTTCCCCTGGAACTCACGGAAGAGTTGTGGCTTCGCCGCGTCCTCCGCAGACACGAACGTCTCACCGGAAGTCCGCGGGCTGCGCAGCTTTTGCGGAGCGAGCGGACGCTACCTTTCAGTCGTGTCGAACCTCTCTCCTTACCCTGTTCGATCGCGGAGACGTGGGACGCGATTCTGACCCGTTTCAGAATTCACAAAACCCCAGTTTTCGATGTCGCAAGGGCCGTTCCGCTCGATAGCTTGCCGTCGTATCGCAAACAACGAGCGCTTCGGGGAAATCTATAAAGGTTTCCGCGTAACCCTTCCCTCCCTCTCCGCTATAATCACGCACGAATGGATTTTGACCAGCTAGTCACGTTTCTGCAGGTCGCCAAGCTGGGCAGTTTCTCGCGCGCGGGAGAAAAAGTCTTCCGCTCACAATCGGCGGTCAGTAGTCAGATTCGGCTGCTCGAACAAGAATACGGAGATAAGCTTCTCGATCGGTCGGGAAAGTCTGTAAGGCTCACGCCCGCGGGCAGAGTATTGTTTGCGTATTCCGAGCGGCTTTTGAGGTTACGCGATGAGTCCCTGCTCGCGGTAGCCGACCAAGGCGCCACGCCTCGGGGGACTCTCTTGATCGGCGCCAATGAAGCTACCTGTCTGTACGTCTTGCCGGAAGTGTTCGCCGAATATTGCCGGCTTTATCCCGGAGTCCAAATCAGCATCTACCGCAACTTCAGCTACAAAATTATAGAGAAGCTGGAAAACGGCTCGATTGACGTCGGCATTGTCACTTTGCCCGTCAAGTCCCCCAGCCTGAAGGTGCACTCCATTTTCCGCGACCAGCTTATGTTGATGGTCAATCCGCAGAATCCTTTGGCCAAGCATAAGCATGCATCCGTCGCGGATATTGTCAGCCAGCCCCTGCTGTTGCCCAGAACCGGTTACAGCCGCCGGGTCATGGACAAACTATTTCGGCCTTACCGTGCTCACTTGCAGGTCAGAATGGAACTACCCAGTATTGGGATGATCAAAAGCTTTGTCGCCGCCGGGCTTGGGGTCTCGCTGATCAGTTCGAGCTTTGCTCGGGACCAGGTGCTGGCGGAACAAGTCAAGCTGATTCCTCTCCAAGGCGTCGAGCTGTGGCGAGAGTTGGGGCTGGCTTACCGGCGGGATCGAACCCATACGCGTCCCACCACTACGTTCATCGCGACCGTCAGAAAGATTTCCGCAATCGCAAAATAATCCTTGGCGATCGTGAGCGATCGATCTTATTTATGGGCCTGGTGGAAGGAAGGGCACAACCTTTGTGCCCTTTTTCCAATTGAGTCAGCAGATGGTGGAAATTGAACGCGAAGAAACCGGGGTAGTTTCCTCACTGCCCGATGAACGTCATGCCGTGTGGGCTAACCATGCCGGTCACTATCGGCGTAAGCACCCCGGTGTGGGTATCGAGGCGGCCTACAAACGTTGGCCCCGCGGAATAGGCTTCGCTCGGTCCGAAAAATGGCGCTTGGATGGAGTAAACGGTCTCGCCATCGCGATCTGAAACCAGAATCACCCCTTGTGACGAACTTGCCAACACCGTATCGTCAATTTGAGTGGACGTTCCCCCGGAGGTCAACGCCAGGTGAAATACGCTCTGATCCGCGAATCCGGGGTGGTGAACGAAGATCAGTTCGGCGTCGGCTTGGCTGTCAAGAACGAGATCGCCCGCCGGATCAGTAATCATGGAATCGGGATCCTGCAGATTGAGTTGAATCGGCTGGCCCGTGGTAATGTCGGTTGCGTTAGCGTCACCGAGAAGAACCGGAGTTACATCAGCTCTGTTGCCACTCAGAGTGACCTTGACGATAGCCTGCTGGGTATTGGGGTTGTTCGACGGATTGGACGCGCTCATGTAAACGTCGTTTCCAATAAACGCTATATCGTCGTAGCCGCCTCCGTGGGCCGGTGTGGCGAAGGTATATTTCTTCGATTTCCAAGTGCTCGGATCGGTGATAACCAGGTTCGGCCGCGCGTCTTCGTTTTGCAGGGCCCACAAGAGATTGGTTTTTGGATTCACCTTCAGTCCGTCGTTGTGGCCCCTGATTCTCAGGGTATGAAGCACGGTGCCGTCCATGGCATATTCGACAATAGTGCTGAAACCACTGGAGCCATCGGGCTTGGCATTGTTTCCGTAGCCAATGAACACATTACCGTTCCAGACCGTGATCGAGTCGGGCTGGAAATACACATGGGGCACGCTGGTGGCAAATACCGAAACCGTGTAGGGAGCGGTAGCCGTGACCTGGGCGGCAGCCGTCGCCGTCATAGCCAAAAACAGAATTCCGCAGATCGCAAAGACCTGGGACCACAAGTTGTCGTTTCGAGTCGCACATATTGATCGCATTGGGTCTCCTCCGCAAGGATTGTGCAAAGCGGGCGCAGAGGGGAGTGTAAGTCTTTTGTCGATGGGCTTGGTTAACGACAGGTTAATAATTGGTGATCGTTTTTCGCTGTCTCGGCAGGACCAGTGTGTTTTGGTCCACGCCACATCTGAAAAGGGTCTAGGTTGAGTTCTTCCGGATAGCCCAACCGTTGAATACGTGGTCGGGCTCACCGGAAGGCGCAGCGACCCCACACAACGCAATTGCAAATGGTTAATACTTTACGATTGCGGCGAAGGACTTTGGATCGAGGCTGGCGCCGCCTACCAACGCGCCATCGATTTCTTCCTCCGCCATGAGCGCTTTGGCATTTTCGGGTTTCACGGAGCCGCCGTAGAGGATGCGGAGGTTATCCGCGAACTGCTGGCTGAAGGCTTTGGTAGCTTCTCCGCGGATCAGGCTGTGGGACTCGGCGGCAAGCTGCGGCGTGGCTGTCTTGCCCGTTCCAATGGCCCAGACTGGTTCGTAGGCGACGACCAGCTTGCCGGCTTTCTTGCTGGAGACAGCGTGGAAGGCACGCAGGCATTGGCGGCGGAGGACGTCCTCGGTCAGCCCGGCTTCGCGTTCTTCCAGAACTTCACCAACGCAAACAATGGGGGTGAGTCCAGCTTCGAGGGCGGCTTTCAGCTTGAAATTGACCATGTCATCAGTTTCGCCAAAATACTGCCGGCGTTCGGAATGGCCAATGATGGCGTGGGTGCAGCCGATTGCGAGCAGCATGCTGGGGCAGACTTCGCCGGTATAGGCGCCTTCCTTTTCCCAGTGCAGGTTTTGCGCTCCGATGGCCACGTTCGACCCCTTCCCGGCCTCGACGGCGGCACAGAGATCAATGGATGGCGGGCAAACCACGATTTCATCGCGATCGTGATTCGCGACCAGAGGAAGAAAGTCACGAAAGAAGTCGCGCGTTTGGTCGGGTGTTTTGTACATTTTCCAGTTGGCAGCGATTAGTTTCTTGCGGGCCATAGAGTCCTCTTGGAGAAAGCAGTTAACCGCAAAGGTCGCATAGGTGGCGCAGAGATCGTGAAGAACATCAAATGCATATCCTGCGCTTCGCTCAAGATGATCGCGGTCATGAAACGAAAAGCCTACTTCTTGTCGGTCAGCGCTTCCACGCCGGGGAGTTTTTTCCCTTCCATGAATTCAAGCGAGGCGCCTCCACCAGTGGAGATGTGGGTCATCTTGTCGGCAACTCCGGCGGCGTGAACCGCGGACACCGAATCACCACCGCCCACAATCGAAATCGCGCCCACGTTTTCCGCGATGGCGCGCGCGATCTTGAAGGTCCCCTTGCTGAATGGGGAGACCTCGAACACGCCCATGGGACCATTCCAGATGACGGTGCGGGCGCGGGAAACTTCTTCGGAGAACAATTCGACGGTTTCCGGTCCGATATCAAGGCCCATCATGTTGGGCGGGATCGGCTGCCCGCTGTTTACAATGTGGAGCACCGCATTGACATCAATCCTGTCTGCGACGACGTGATCGACCGGCAACAAGAACTTCAACTTGTGATTTTTGGCCTCCTGCAGAAGCTGGCGGGCAAGGTCGAGTTTGTCTTCCTCCACGCGCGACTTGCCTACCTGCTCACCCTGAGCTTTCAGGAAGGTATAAGCCATGGCTCCGCCGATAAGTAGAGTATTCACTTTGCTCATCAGATTCCGGATGACGTCGATTTTGTCGCTCACCTTAGCGCCGCCCAGGATGGCAACGAACGGCTCCTCGGGATGTTGCAAGGCTTTGCCCAGGTAACGGAGTTCTTTTTCCATGAGCAGTCCGGCGGCAGACTTTTTGACAAACTTGGTGATGCCAACCGTGGAAGCGTGGGCGCGATGCGCGGTGCCAAAGGCGTCGTTCACGTAGTAGTCGGCGAGGTTGGCGAGTTGCTTGGAAAACTTCTCATCATTGACCTCCTCTTCCGGATGGAAACGGAGGTTTTCCAGCAGCAGGGTCTGTCCTTTTTCCAGCTTGCCAGCGATTTCTTCGGCTTCCAGGCCGACACACTCAGGAGAGAATCCGACGTTCTCGCCGCGGGCCAGTTCCTTGTCGAGAAGCATGCGCAGGCGCTCGGCCACAGGCTTGAGACTCATCTTGGGATTTGGTTTGCCCTTGGGGCGCCCGAGGTGGGAAGCGAGAATGAGCCGTGCGCCGTGACGCAATGCGTATTCGATAGTCGGGAGCGTTTCGCGGATGCGGGTATCGTCCATGACCCGGCCATCTTCCATGGGCACGTTGAAATCAACGCGCATAAAGATGCGGTTGTCGTTCAAGGGAAGATCGCGGATGGAAAGCTTGGACATAGGGATCCTCAAATCAGCCGTGGTTCTGGCGTCTCGCCTGCCTGCGAGGGTAAGCATGCCCCGCGACAGCCGGCAAGGCGTCCGGTGCTACAAACCCTTTATAGGCCTTTCTTGCCGATGTAGTTGATCAGGTCGCGGACACGGCAAGAGTAACCCCACTCATTGTCGTACCAGGAAATCACCTTGACCAAGGTTCCTCCGACTACAAGAGTCATGGGCGCATCCACGATCGAGGAGCGCGAGTCTCCACGGAAATCGGCTGAGACCAGTTCGTTCTCTTCGTATCCCAGATAGCCCTTAAGAGGGCCATCTTGCGACGCTTTTTTCAGGGCGGCGTTGACTTCTTCCTTGGAAGTCTTTTTCTCGACCAACGCGACCAAATCGACAACCGAGACGTTGGGCGTGGGAACACGCATGGCGAAACCATCGAGTTTGCCCGCCATCTCGGGAATGACAAGTTTCAGCGCCTTGGCTGCCCCGGTCGAGGTTGGAATCATGGAAAGCGCGGCGGCCCGGGCACGGCGTAAGTCTTTGTGGGGGAAATCCAAAATTACCTGGTCGTTGGTATAGGAGTGGATGGTCGTCATGGTGCCGAAAACAATCTTGAAGTTGTCGTTGACGACTTTCACGATGGGCGCCAGACAGTTCGTAGTGCAGGAGGCGTTCGAGATGATGTGATGCTTGGCCGCATCGTAAACCTGTTCGTTGACGCCCAACACCAGCGTGACATCTTCATTCTTGGCGGGAGCGGAAATGATGACTTTCTTGACCGGTCCACGAAGATGCTTTTTGGCCTCGGTGGCGTCGGTGAAACGGCCGGTGGATTCGAGCACGATCTGGGCGCCGACGGATTCCCAGGGGAGCTTGGCTGGGTCTTTTTCCGCAAAGACCTTGAAAGTCTTGTTGTCCACGGTGATGCTGTCGGCGCCGGCGGAGATCTGATTGTGCAGATTGCCGAGAATGGAGTCGTACTTGAGCAGATGGGCGAGCGTCTTGGGGCTGGTGAGATCGTTGACTGCGACGAACTCAATGTTGGAATCGGTGAGCGAGGCGCGCAGTACGTTGCGCCCGATGCGTCCGAAGCCGTTAATACCTACTTTAATTGCCATATTGCCTCCATGAGGATGACCAAGAAACGGCTGAAAGAATGTGGGGCCGGGAACACAAAAATGGTAACAGGGAAAGAGGCAGGCAGCAAATGCGGTAAGTCAAAAACGGGTCTGGGCGGTGAAGACATGGACTGAGAGATTGGAGACTAACTAAGGCTGCGATCTGAAGGCCTCAATCTCGACGTAGACGTTTTTCTTGCTCCAGAAGAAGGGAATTCGTGCCAGCCAGTACTTCTTTTGGATCAAGGCGCGGGCGTGAGGCCAGTTTTCGGGAGGGAGTATCCGGGCGGTCGCCGCGAAGTCCGGGCCGGTGATTTTGCCGCGGATGGTGCAAGGAGCGATTCGCACCTGGGAATTATTCCGGATGCGCTTGTATTTCCCGGAGTCGCTGCGAGTCATTACATAAAGCTTGTCGTCTTGTTCTCCAAACCAGACCGGCGTAGGGACGGCAGCACCACTTTTGCGGAAGGTGGAGAGGCTAATGTATTTCTGGCCCTGAATTTCGCTTGGGATGGGCATCGGGATATTGTACGGGAGAGGTGCGAGTAGAGGTCTGAAACTGATGAGGATGTGCGGTATGTCGGAGCGCCGTGTGGGCCTCAAAATCCGAGTTTTTTCCGCAACGGAGATATAGTAACGCTACCTTCGCAGTAGAGGATGCGCTAACAGGCTTGGTACGTTTGTGACGCCATACGTTGCCCGCAAGGCTCTGGGTGTGTTACAAGCCAGAGATGCGTAAATGGATGAGCGAGCGCTTGAAGCGCCGCAAAAAGCAGCCGGAAAAAGCAGGAACGGAAGCCGCACAGGCCCCGTTGCAGCCGGCATTTTACGATACGGAACCGGCCCACCCAGAACCCGCCGCCGAAGTGAGTCAGGCAGTTGCGGCGCCTTTGCAGCCGGAGGCAGCACGGAACCTGCCCCCGACTGAGCCGCAGGCCATCCAGCCACGGCAGGCCGGAAACGGAGATGGAGCCAAACGCCGCCGCCGGCGGGGTAGAGGCGGTCGCGGCCGCGGCCGGAGCGGCGCTCCGCCAGAAGAATCGGCGGCAGTAGACGGCGCCCTGGGCAGGCCGATGCAAGCCGCTCCCAACCAGACTGCGCCGTCGGCGGTTGCTGCGCCGCGCGGTCATGTAGTGGCCAGCGCTGCATCGACGCCATCCCCGGTTGAGGCGCCACGTCCTTCTAAAGGTATCGTCGTGCTGGCGATTGGGCTGCCTGGATCGGGCAAGAGTTCGTGGTTCAAACGCCACAACATCACGCCGCTGTCCAGCGATCTATTGCGCTCTCTTTTGTTTGACGACCCCACGGAGCAGCGCTTCCAGGATCTGATTTTTTCCAATCTGCGGTCCATGTTGAAGGCGCGGTTGATTGCGCGGCGTCCCATGAATTACGTGGACGCCACCAACCTGTCGCCTCACGAACGGAACGGGTGGATCAAGCTGGCCAAGGACTATGGCTACGAAGTGCAGGCAGTGTTTTTCGATGTGCCGGTGGAGGTTTGCCTGGAGCGCAACCAGCGGCGCGAACGCAAGGTACCGGAAGACGCGATGCGGCGTATGGCTGCGAAGCTGAAGCAACCGACGTTTGAAGAGGGATTTTCCAAGATTACCGTGGTGAGGGTGAAACACAAAGATTGACAATTTTCGACTACGATTGAAGGTTCCCACTTGTGAAGTGTCAGTCGAAAATCGTAGCCGCGTTATCCCTTCAAATAGGGCAGCAACTCCTTGAACGCGGGCGCGCCTGACGAGCGCAGCAGTTCGTAGATGATCATCTCGGTGGACGAGATCACGGCGCCGGCCGCGCGCATGCGTTCCAAACCGATCTTCCAATTCCACTCGGTGCGTGAACTAACGGCATCCGAAGCTACATGGACGATATAGCCTTCGCGCAAGGCTGCAAGCGCCGTCTGAGCAACGCAGATGTGACTTTCCATTCCACACAGCAGGACGGTGTTGCGGTTTCCGGGCAGCCGCTTCAGCAGGGAGCAGAAGACATCGCTACCGAAGCAGGAGAACATTTGTTTATCGATCGCATGGTTTTCAGGCAGCAAGGAAGCGATCTCTGGCACGGTCTTGCCCAATCCCTTGGCATATTGCGTGGTTACCAAAGCGGGAAGCTTCAGGATGCCTGCCAGCCGAATAAGCAATTGGGAGTTCTTGACGAGCTGCTCTTTTTGGAAAATTGGGGGGAGGAGTTTTTCCTGAATATCGACCACCAGGAGGGTGCAGCGATCGGCTTCGAGAGGACTGCGGGCGATTTCGCTGGAATCACATGCCAGTGGAGTGATGTTGCCAAGCGCGGTAACCATAAGTGTTCTCCCGGGTAAATCTTAAACCGTAAAGTTGGTAAAGAACAGGCGCACTCAGACCGTGGAGGAGAGGGAGACTGCTCGGCGAGAGACACTGCGGCAATGTTGACCACAACGCGCAGGGCCCCATAGAATCAGAACGGCAGGTTCTTTCGGCGCTGTAAGCGTTCTGCCCCCTCGTTCAATGGTAGGACAGCTGACTCTGGATCAGCATATCGGGGTTCAAATCCCTGGGGGGCAGCCAAGTCCTTTTGCTTCCGAAGTTGTACAGCACGGAAAAGGTCTGAGCCTGAGCGATAGTGGTTGTCGCAGCGACGGTCACAATGAGCATCGCGATCGCAAGAAGATCGCAGGTTCGATTTTTCGTCATTTGGCGCACCTCCCCGGTGCGAAGTTAACGGACGCGTAACGGATAAATTCCGGGAAAACGACAGGGGCGCTTCTCGGCTGGCGACCGTTGAGGGGACGATACAGGCCGAGCGCCTCATTTTCCTCCCCGGCGAGACTGGCCGTCAAGGCAAAAATGCTCCGTCATCCCCGCCTTGCAGCATCGTCTCAAACAGGGTTTTGTTAGGTGCTCTAAGGCGCGAAGTCGCTGGCTTCCGCAGGCCTACATGCCACAGTTGTTCGTGGTCATCGCTCATGCTCAAGCAGGCGACTAACCTCGGGGGGTCACCATGCAGCAAGAATCTGAATGGTCGAATCATGCCGGAGATTTTCATCATGGTGTGTACCCAATGGGGTTTTTATTTTGTTGTTGGCTCCGATTACCGAGCGGCAATAGCGCCAGGTTCTTGCCGATTTTGACGTACTTCCAGATGCTCACCACTTCGTAACTTCTCCAATGATGGCTCACGTAAAACCCCGTTTTAACTGAACGAAACGTCCTATCTGATCCTCCTCAGCTTAATTCAAGCGCAATTCCTGTGTGATTTATGAGCCAGGAGGCAGGAAGATTACCACAAATAGATTTTTGATTTTCCTATATATCAAGGTGTGCAGCGAATACCCCGCCTCGTAGAAGAGAATGGTTGGAAAATCCAGCAAAATTCACGGTGGTGGATCAGTGCACCAGGTCGGGGGCACCAGCCGCTTCCCTAACGGAATTATGCACGCTGAGCATGCGCCACCGGCCTCCGGCGTCCTTTCGGCACATAGTCATCCCATGTCCGGCGAGGTGCTCCTCGGGTGTATCGATCCAGAAATCGTAGGAGTACCACAACACGTCGCCGAAGATGCGTACGTCATGCGGCGTCGCGTCATAATGCAGTCGGGGAACATCCTCGAAGAAGCGATGGCTCAGATAACGCATAACCTCCTCGCGTCCGCGGTACTCACCATGCTGAGTATAGAAAACGATTTCCGGATCAAAGCACTCCGCCATCGCTTTCACGTCACCGTGATTGAAGGCGACAACGCAGGACTCCAAGTCCCCTTCTGCCGCGGCAAGCGCGTCTCCGGAATCTCCCGGCTCAGCGGTTGGCGCAAGTAGGGCAACTCCCCGCTTCAAATCGATGGTCATCCCCATATGGTCAAGCAAATCCACACCCAGGATTCCGTCGATCTGCCCTCCACAGGCCTTGCCGATGGCGCTCAGGTCAATCGCCGGGAGCTTCAGATCGCGCAGCTTATGCGTGCCCAGCTCTACTTGCGGCAAGAAGACTTCGCGGGCGCTGGTGGCGGCGCTTCCGCTCCACGAATAGATGTGGACCTGCCCGTCGGACTCACCTGATGCGAAAGAGTTCCGATTGAGGAAAGTAACGGCCGCGGTATCGAGCAGGAAGCGCCGGTTTTCTCCCGCAACCTTCATGGTGACAACCGGCAGGCGATCACAGCGCTCAATCGGAATTTCATCCTTCCTATCGTGGGTTTGGGCGCGAACTGGCCCCAAGAAACAGGCAACGAGGAAGACCGGGACGGTGATAAGAAAGGTCGGCTTCACGGAACCCCCAGTGCAGACAGATCGGCTAACTAGCTCCCTATTAAGAAGAGACTCCGCGTGCCCTCGTTACGCCCATTGGCCCCGTCGCGCTTTCACGAAGGTGGCGAAGCTGCTTCAGGTGATGTCGCCCATGTACCAGATGGAGCTTTCTCCACTGCGCCGCATTTAACGGGCCCAGAATCGGATGGTCGAGCAAACGGACGCGGCGTCCGAAGCGCGCTTCGCATTGCCCGATGATCGCATCCATTGCCATAATCTTCGCCCTGATCTCGTTGCGCACCTTATCCACCGGCAAGCCTTTCGGCTGCACGATCGGAGGCGCTTTCAGTCCGGCGGGGATGTGGCTGAATCCGACGACCACGAAGGTCAGCGCGCGCTGCGCCATGGACACCCGCGAGGCCAGCGGCTCTCCTTTTCTCATCACTCTCTCGAATCCCTGGATCGTTCCGATATAGGAAAGATACAGATGTTCCAGCACCTCCGACGCGCACCACTTTCCCGGAGGATGCCAGCTCAATTGCTCGCTGGACATGCCTTCCACCGCCAACTGTAGAGATTCTTCCAACTTGCCCAGGCGGGAATCCATGGCACTATCTCGCACTTCAAACTGCTTACGCTCAATCGCTCCATACTCTATAGTATGGAGATGGGGATTGTCAATACCTTGGAGTATGGGAGAATAGTCACTATGGCGCATAAAGGTACCGGCGCAAAGCGACTCGACGAGCCTACGCTTACCGCGGCCGACTGGGCCGAAGCGGCACTTCACTTTATCGCGGAAGCGGGTCTAGGGGCGCTCACGGTGGAAGCGCTTGCCGCGCGCCTGGGCGTCACTAAGGGTAGCTTTTATTGGCACTTCAAGGGGCGGTCCGAACTTTTGACTGCTGCGCTTGGCCGCTGGGAGCAACGGGCCACTAAGGAGGCCATCACAGGACTATCGGCTGTGACCGATGCGCGTCAGCGGCTCCATCTAATACTCGACGCGACCTCCCAGTCACCAAAATCGCGCTCATTGTACGCGGCGCTAGCCGAGGGCGCTGAGGATCCGATTGTAAGGCGCGTGCTGAACCGTGTGGCATCCGCCAGAATTGAGTACCTTGAAGCTTGCTACCGCGAGCTCGGGCTCGCCCGACCGCAGGCTAAAGCGAAGGCGGTGTTCGCATACGCTGCGTACCGTGGCCTTTTGCAGGTGGCGCACGAGGCGCCGGCCGTGCTACCTACCGACTGGTCCTCGTACGCGGCGGTGGTGCTCGAAGCCCTGGGTCAGGTGCCACGCGTGAAACGCACGCCCAGACGGCACGATAAGTAGGTCCTGGGCCACGCACATTCTCGGCTTCAGTAATGAAAGCCTGTTCGATATTGATAGACCCGTTCGAGACGCGATTTTGCACGACGCGAAAACCCTGAAGCCGAAAGTGGCTCGGCGATAGCTCGGAGGAAATTCGGCATCAACGCTGGGGACGGACGGGAGCTGCTACGGTACGACCCAGTTGGGCGGCGGTTCTGGATGCAGCAACGGCTACGGCTGTGGGACGGTGTTTAAAATTACGCCGAGCGGAAGCCTGACCGCTCTCTACCGCTTCACGGGCAGTGGGGACGGTGGTCGGCCCCAGGCAGCACCAATCCAGAGTACCGACGGGAATTTCTACGGTACGACGTACTTTGGGACTGCCTACAAGATCACCTCCTCGGGAACCTCTACCCTGCTCGCTTCACTTCCAGGCGGATCCTTCGCCCCGCTGCTCCAGGCAACCGATGGCCACGAGGAGCTCCGCAGTGAAACGCGGCGCTTTGACACACTGTCCCGGGTTTGAAGCGACTGCGGAACTGGCTTAACGAGGAGCGTGTGACGGATGTCGTGATGGAGAGCACGGGATCGTACTGGATTCCAGTTTTCAATCTACTGGAGGGCCATGTCGGGAAGACGGAAGGCTCGTCGGCGGGAGTGAGGAGGGAAGGCTGCTGATCAAGGAGAACACTTTTCCATCTGGCACGTTCCCGACTCAGAGCGGGTGTGTACGTGTCCCACGGGTGGGCGAGTGTGCGGACAAGCTCCACGCTTGGCCGTTATTCATCTGCGATAAGAGCCGCATGCGCTAAGGAGCGCTCGTGCGGATCCGCGGGGGGGCGATCAGCGATGGTCGTCCCTACCGCGACCGCCAACGGATGATTGGCCCGTAGTCTGCCACGCTCCCAGTGGCATAAGAATGCAGTTGGAATGGAGATCCCTCAGTCCGCACGGGAGCAACATCTCTGCTCGAAATTTAAATTTGACGGCAACCGGCGAAAAGAGCGTGTAGATTTCAGGCCGCACCTGCCGTTCATCTTTAAACTATGATTCGCCTCAAAAAGCGGCGAGCGCCTTTGAACAGCGAGTCTTTGCCATAATTGTTGAAAGTTTTGTACTCATCGCTTCCGTCGTGAGTGCGACCGGGATTTTTCGCCAAGTTAGGTTTAGGTCCTCGATTTGCCAATACCAGTATCGCCTTGTTGATGACCAGCGCTCAGGGCTTCTGTTGGCGCTGCTGCTCGGACTCATTGATCGCGTTTGTGAGGAATCTAGCTGCGAGCCGACGCCTGCAGAAGCCACCGAGGAGATCCCCTTCTAGACATCTGTAGAAACCTCTCCACCTGGGCAGAGCCACAGACAGGGACGGGCGCCCGCCGCCCTCTACTCACCCACAACCTGCGCGGTTGAGTGTCCATTCCGGCGCTTTCCTGATCTCAATTCATCGAGTCCCACAGTTTCAAGCAAGCGAAAGCTAAGGAGGAGACACACGTGTTTGTTGAACTAATGCCACTGCTCAAAGAGCGAACGTTGCTGATCACAGTTGCACGACTTGAACAGAAATTGAAAGTGAGCGTGATTCCGACACGGGTAAGAGGGGGCGAGGACCAAGCGCTGACCACACCGCTGAGCTACACGGCTTCGGCCGAAGAATTGGATGCAGAACTCGGAAAGCATCTCGCCAGCTACGTCGATTCTCACGTGCAACTCGGTAGCACACTGGCCCAAGCGAAGGCCGAAATGGATGCGGCCGCGAAGGCCGCACGTCAAGGGACGAAGCCAAATGAGCAGACTCCGAAGCCCGGCCAGACGCAGCCCAAGCAGGAAACACCGACGCCCGTACCAAGCGCAGCCGAGACGCCGGACCTTTTCGCTTCACAACCGACTTCTGCAGAACAGCCGGCGCAAGCTGTCGGACAAGAAGTGAGAACGTAGGGCTTCGGACCAACTGGGCAACCGCAGTAAAGCCTGCTGTTGAGCGCCCCCGGCGCAGCTTGCCCTCCTTCGCCTTCTTCCTGCGGGCTTGGATTTTAGCCGGAACTTGTGGTAGGTTACATGTAACCAGGCAGAGAGGTAAAGATGCGAGCACGAACTCACTCCAAGTCGTCTCGGGATAAGGTTAGAGCGCACCGCAAGCGCCTTCGCCAGCAGGGATTACGGCCTATCCAGATTTGGGTCCCCGACATGCGCTCGCCTGCTTTTGTGACAGAAGCACATCGGCAGTCCATGGCTGTTGCCAATAGTCCTCACGCGAAGGAGGACCAAGACTTCATCGACGCTATCTCTGATTGGGGCGGGATGTGAAGCGCGGTGAAATTTGGACAGTTGCGGGCGGCAAGGACTACGCTGGAAAGCCCCGTCCAGTCGTGATACTTCAAGACGACCGTTTCGACATGACGGATTCGATCACAGTATGTGCGTTCACTACCGACCCAACCGATGCTCCTCTGTTTCGGTTGCCGGTCGAGCCAAACGAAAGCAACGGGCTTCGCGCTGTTTGCCGGCTGATGGTGGACAAGATCACGACCGTTCCAAAATCGAAGATCGGCGCACGTGTCGGCCGCCTTGTTGACGAGGACATGGTACGGCTGAATCGTGCTGTGCTCGTCTTCTTGGGCATCGCAGCTCCCAGCGACAGCAAGTAACGGGAATCATGGGATGTTTCCTGGTCTGGCTTGCCCGTTAGCGTTTTGACTGCGTGAGACCCCTTGAATCTCGCCGGTTAAGCGCCGCTGACCCTCCACATCGAAATGCTTTTCAGCAGGAGTTAGAAGCGCACAATCAGTAGACTAACCTCAGGACGGTCGCTAGATTTCTTCCGCAGTGATTGACGCCCTAACCCGGATTCTCGCTTTTCAAAACTCTGACACCTATTTCCAATAATTCTGAAAGGTAGAGGCAAGGCGCAACGCCATGATGGACGCGAAGGTGATCTCTCGCAGCGTTGCATCGGCATTCTATGTTGCTCGGAGAGTGCAGTTGTCAAGAATTGGTAAAATGATTGCCGCCTCGTCGCTTGCCGGAAATCTGAGCGTAGAGCAAAGGCCGGAGACCCTTTACTTTTGCACTACTTCAGGGTTGCCCGTCATCCGCCCGGGAATCGGCGTGGAGTTTTGGAGGTGGAGGAGGGTTCTCTATATCCCGCGCTGGAGCGCATGCTAATTGCGGGCTTGATCACTGCCAAGTGGGGAGCTACCGCCGCGAATCACCGGGGCGCGGTACTACCGCCTGACAGCTGCGGGACGCAAGCAGTTGGAAACGGAGGTGTCCCAATACGAACGCGTCATGGCGGCGATTCTGCGTATCGTGCGACCGGGGGACGGAGTGTAATAACATCTTTGGAATTTGACAGAATACGATCCCATGTCCCGAATCGTTGATTACCTACTTGAGTTTGGGCGCCGCTTAAAGAGGCTCCTGCATCGTGAGCAATTTGATCAAGAGTTCAGTGAAGAATTACGTATACACCGTCAGTTCAAGGAGCAAGAACTGCTGGACAGCGGGCCTGCCGCCGCAGCAAGTTCGAGCCATGGCGGTGCGGCAAGGGAAACGAACTCCTCTGGCGGGAAGAACTCCACAGATATGGGGATGGGTCTGGCTAGAGGGTCTGATCGAAGATTCACGGTACAGTTTGCGGCAACTCCGCAAAGAAGTTGGCTTCACGGCGGTAGCGGTCCTGACACTGGCACTTGGCATCGGGGCAAACGCTGCAGTGTTTGCCCTACTCTATGCTGTAATCCTCAAGCCTTTGCCAGTCCCCAATCCGCAGGAGGCTGTATAGCTTGGGGGTCAATCGAATCGACCCGCTTTTTGCCGAGATTCCCTACGTGCAAAAGGACTTCACACTTTACTCCTATGGGCTGTATCAGAATCTAAAGGAAAACACGCCCGAGTTTTCCGAACTCGCGGCCTTTCAGCCCAACATCCAGCGCGATTCCTGGATCGTCCGCCGGATCGACACGTCTGCGGCGGCGCAAGAGTTCCTCGAGAATTCGTCTCGGGCAATTACTTCTCCTTGTTCGGCATAGGTGCATCACTGGGACGCCCTTTGAGTCTCTCCGACGATCAGCCAGGTGCTGCTCCGGTAACGGTCGTGAGTTACTTGACTTGAGAATTAAGGCGAGCAAGGGAAACTTCACTCGCAACGAACCTTGGGACCGCCGAAATCATCCGCTCGCGCCGTGGCGGTTGGGGCTGCTTCGTCTACCTCAGTGACGGCAAAGGTCACTGATCCGCATGGTTCCCATCTGGATCACTTCCGGATCGTTGACCAACTTTTCAGGACTATCTTGGCTGTGTCGCGCACTCCGCTTCTCCATCAGCGGGATTCCGTTGTAGCTCGACTTGGCCCCTTGCCTTCAGACATGTAAGATGCACGCTGGTCTGACCGGAGGCTTGAATGGTCATCAGAAAAATGACACTGTGCTTTACTGCGATTGCAATGCTGGGCAGTATGTTTTCAGCGCGTGCGCAACAACCGGACGCCAATGAAGAAGACCAGTTTCGATTCCGTTTTGTAGGCCCTAAGGTGGGGAATCGCATCGCGGCCGTAGCTGGCGTGCCGGGCGATGCGAGTACTTACTACGCGGGAGCTGCATCTGGAGGAGTCTGGAAATCGACGGACGGCGGGAATCACTGGATGCCGATTTTTGACAAGCAACCGGTCGCCGCAATCGGCTCTTTGGCCGTAGCTCCTTCTGGTCCGAGCACCGTCTGGGCGGGAACGGGCGAGGCGTGGGTGATCCGGGACAGCGACGTGATGGGCAATGGAATTTACAAATCGACTGATGCGAGCAAAACGTGGACCAACATGGGGCTACCGGAGAGCGGCCGCATCGGCCGTATCGTCATCCACCCGTCAAATCCCGACATCGTTTTCGCCTGCGTTCTGGGGCGCGCTACGGGACCACAAACTGAGCGGGGCGTCTTCCGCACGACCGACGGAGGTCAGCGTTGGGAGCGTGTGCTCTTTGCCGGGGAAAACGTGGGCTGCTCTGGCCTGTCGATGGATCCTCACAATCCGCACACTTTATTTGCGGGTATGTGGCAAGTGGAGATGCATACCTGGGGCGAATTCAGCGGCGGCGCTGGCAGCGGAATCTACGTTTCTCACGATGGCGGAACAAAATGGGTTCACCTCGAAGAGCACGGTCTGCCTCATGGCCCGCTAGGGAAGATTGATGTCGCGGTTGCGCCGACAAATTCGAATCGCGTCTTCGCCCTGATTCAGACCAAGGACCAGGGTTCAGTCTGGAGATCCGACGATGCAGGAGAGCACTGGAAGGCGATCAACTACCAGCGAGCATTGATTGGACGTGCGGGCTACTACATTCGGCTGGCCATTTCGCCGGCAAGCGACAATGAAGTTTTCGTGGCCAACAGTTCCTTCCACCAGTCACTGGATGGAGGGGAGAACTTTAAGGAAGTTCCCTGGGGCGGAGACACGCACGACATCTGGATCGACCCTATCAACGCCGATCGCTTTGTGATCACCGACGACGGCGGCCTGAGCATCACGACCGTGCACGGCCGCGGTTTTCACCGCGCTACTTTGCCCGTCGGTCAGATGTACCACGTCGACGTCGATAATCAGATTCCTTACTACTTCTACAGCAACATGCAGGACGACGGAAACATGCGCGGCCCGAGTCTGCACGTGGATTCCAGGGAAACCGGCTGGGATCACGAGATGGGCGGTTGCGAATCCGGCTTCACCGTTCCGGACTTGGCCGATCCAAGCGTCGTGTGGGCCACTTGTTATGGGAATAAAGTCACCCGCTGGGACGCCCGGACCAAGCACGCGCGCTCCATCAGTCCATGGATGCATACCCTGGATTCACCACCAAACGACATCCAGTATCGTTGCCATTGGACGGCGCCGCTCGCGGTTGATCCCTTCGACCACAACACCGTCTACTACGGCTGCCAAGTGATCTTCAAAACTACGAATGGCGGCCAGAGTTGGTCGATCATCAGCCCCGACCTTTCCACCCAGGACCCGGCTCGCATCGTGCCTTCGGGCGGAATCGTCGGGGATAACCTTGGACAATTCTACGGAGAAGTTGTTTTTGCAATCGCACCTTCCAAAATTCAGAAGGGACTCATCTGGGCGGGAACCAACGATGGTCAGGTCTGGCATACAAATGATGGGGCGAACTGGATCAACGTCACCAAGAATATTCCAGGGCTACCTCCGTGGGGCACGATCACGAGCATCGCGCCTTCGAATTTCAATCCCGCGACCGCATACATCAGCGTTGATTTCCATCTCATGGATAATCGCGATCCTTTCATCTACAAGACTACGGACTTGGGCAAAACTTGGAAGCCAATCATCGGCAATCTCCCGAAACACTCTTTATCTTATGTCCGTACGATCGCCGAAGATCCCAATTGCGAGGGCCTGCTGTTCGCTGGTACGGGAAATGGTCTTTACTACTCTCTCGATGACGGGGGCCACTGGACCGCGCTGGAGACGGGGTTACCGCACGCACCGGTGACGTGGGCCGTAGTGCAGAAGGACTTTCATGATCTAGTGATTTCCACCTACGGGCGAGGACTGTATATTTTCGACGACATTACGCCGCTGGAACAACTGGCAAAGAATCACTCTGACGCCGCGCTCATTCTGTTTGAACCGCGCCGGACCTACCGCTTTACCCGTGGCGGCCAGGCCATGCTCAACTTCTCGCTCAAGACCGCACCGAAGGATCCTATACAGCTTGAAATCCTGGACTCGGAAGGGAAGGTAATCAGAAAGCTCGAAACGAAGGGTCGCGCTGGCATGAATCGTGTGTCATGGGACTTGCGCTATGAATCTCCCCGATTGATTGCGCTGCGAACGAACGCCCCGGACAATTCGCACATCTGGGAGGAACCACGCTTCCGCGATTCCGATTCGCGGCCTATTACCCATTGGGGAACCAAACCGGCCGAGGCTGGTCCCATCGTGTCCCCTGGGAAGTACACCGTACGCCTGAAGATTGGAGACCAGTCCTACACGCAACCTCTGACTATCTTGCGCGATCCTCGCGCACCCGGGTCCGACGCAGACATTGAGCTTTCCGTGAAAACTCTGCGCCGCATCAGCGCCGATATTGACCGCGTTTCCGATACTGTCAACCAAATCGAATGGCTTCGCAAGCAAATCGAGGTGATAGAGACCATGCTTCGACCGCCGAAGAAGAAAGAAAAGGAGAAGCCCGTGGTCGATGAGGAGGATAACGACGAAGGTCCGGAACCTGCGCCCGCCCCACCACCGGTGTTGGACGAAGCTCAAGCAAAACGCAAAGCCGAACTCTTGAAAGCCACAGAAGACCTGGACAAGAAGCTGTCCGCCATCGAATACAAGTTCGCGTCGCCGGCCCTGCTCAACAGCGATGACAAGTACTTCGTCGAGCCGTACAAGATTTATCTCAATCTGATCTGGCTTAACGCGGAGGTCGGGACCGGGGGCGGCGACGTCGCCGGTGGTGCCGACTTTGCCCCAACCGATACGCAACTAGAGTTACTTCAGACGTTCGAAGCAGAAATGGTAGGGGTGGATGCGGACTTCGAGAAAGTCATGAAAGAGAATCTTCCCGCGTTGAATCGATCTCTCGCGGACAGCAGCTTTGCTGCCCTGGTCGCTCCGCTCAACTCCGGACCGGCGAAGCAGGAATGATCGAACCGCGACCGACCAAGGCTGAGTCGATCAGGCTAACAAGGAACTGAATCGCCATGTGTCAGACTCTGTTTATTATTGATTCTGGGCGGATGACGAGCAACCCTGACATAATCCGGGAAGGGAAGGGTTGCCGACAAACCAGGAACTGGCTGGTAACTAGCTGCATGGACGTTTAATCGCTCATCGCTCCCCGCGGATAAACACCACTTTCTGCCCATCCCCCGAAAGCGACGGCTGGCTGCTGGAAAGCCGGTTCCCATTCGTGAGGTTGATCGGAGGATCGCTCCCGCGCTTCAAATAGACAGTTCAATGACCCGTCAATGAGCGATCAATCGGGCGGATATCGTCTTGAACGGAATACCTCACGTGAACTGGCACACCTCACGTCATCGCGGGCGATGGTTATTAAGCCGATACTCGCCGAGGAGATCAGCGAGAATCCATGCTGTTCCGGCAATCGCGAAGGTCTCGGTGGTTTCGCTCCAATTCGTATGATTGTGGGGATCCGAAAGAAGCAACGGTACCCACACGAGTAGCCCAAACATCACGAGCATCATTGTCAGTAGGCGAGTCGCGAGAAGTGCCATCCGATTCGTAAGAAGAGCCACAGCCGCGAGTGCGAAGAAAACAGTCGTCGTTACCGCCCAAAACATCTGACTTGGCGGAAGCCACTTCGGAACAAGAGTGGCGGTAGCGCCAAGATAAATCGCCTGTTCAAGGGTAAAGGAAGCGGCACAGATGCCCAAAAGAATGCGGCCGATCCGATGAAGCGTTTCCCGTGACCATGGCGATGACAAGCGCGCGTAAACGATCGCCGCTCCGGTCACGAGAGAGAACTGCTCGAAGAAGTTGCCCCAGCTATTGTAGATCTGCGGTTTGGCGACGATTTGAGGCACGCACCGCAAGGCGAAGACAAGATAAACCGCAGCAAGGACAACTGCGCCCGTTTTCGCGGTCCGACGAAACTCAATCGCAGCGCCGCCGAAGATCTGGGCAGCGGCGGCGGGGTAGACAATGTAACGCGGTAGATGCCAGCCGTTGTAGTCATGCCAGGCCAGCGTGATGAGGCCAAAGGCCAAAGCCGCTACTCCAAATACATGACGGCCGAGGTTCGAACTAGTCGTTGATACGGTCATTTGTTTTCAATCTCGTTCACGCGGGTGGGTCACGTTGCGGGAGAGCCGATCGTCGGTAACGTTCATTTGAGCAACCGGGGATCGCAAAGGATGCACCGAGCTTTATACAACAGGATGGATCACAGGTATAGTGCCACAAGGCTGGAGTGTGAAGGAGCCACTCGGTCTTGAAGCGTCGTGAAAGCGTCGTTCTACATTGTTCGTGTAGCCTCCTGATCAGCCCGATATTTTAGTCCAGGAGGGAGAGAGTTTTACAATCGCCCAGAGGCTTTTTGCCCACACTTCTGCCACACGCAGGAGCCAAAGCGAACGCGGTTCAGCGCACAGGTGAAAACTTACACACCACTTGCCATAAGATACGAATGCGCCTACACGATTACGCCCCCGGGCCCGCGCACCTCAAATGGCTCCTCGATTCTGACCCGGCCATCCGTTGGCAGGTCCTGAGGGACCTCACCGGTGAAGCCCCCAACGCGATTGCAGCCGAGCGGTCTCGCGTCGCAACCGAAGGCTGGGGAGCCCAACTTCTCACCCTCCAATCTCCTGCTGGCAACTGGGGCGGGAGCCCCTGCGGGTGGAGAGAGTGTTAGTTGTGACTTGGGCCTAGGGTCAGAAAGTGGCCGCGAATTTGCCATCGGAGCGGATCACGGGCAAACCTTACCTTGCCGATTAGGGAAGGGTTGCCGACCACCCGGAACCGATTTCGACATCCGGCAACTCATGGCGGCATCAACCGGATCTCCATGACAGGGGGATCCAAGAGATTACGTGATCAGTTTCGGTGGGTGTTCTGTTGCAACATGTCGAGAACGGATTGCAGCGAAGCCAGAGGCCCCGGGCTCATGTTTGTTGATGAATTGCGGGTTCCGGGGACCGCCCTTTCGAAGCAAAAGACGTCGTGGAGTGGTTGCGAAACACAGAGGACACAACGTTGACCCTCTATTGGTCAAGGGCTCGTCCCCGAAAGTATGGATCATCCAGCTAACATCTGGCAACTATACTCGATGACGCTACGAACCTGACCTGGGCAACTGGCTGCTTGCGCGACTGGGTGGAGAGGCTATCTACGCGGCCCAAGCGCATCCGGGTGCGCGAAAGCCCGTCGCACGAACGCTCGGAAACCGCGGGTGATCACTCGCCGCGCCCGTGCCCGCGTGTTTTCTGATGGATGAGAGGAAGACATCGCCGTTCCCTGGTTGGCAGTGCAAACAACTGTGAGGGGCTTGTACATGGAGGTCGCGTCAGCCGAGAACTGATACTTCGCAACTCGGGCAACAATGGTCTCGTACCAATCCCACCGCTCCTGCTTGCTTGATTAGTTGTCGCGGATTGCCACTTCCAGCAGACGGAGGCGCCAGCATTTGCATTCGCGCTGTAAGATAGCTGGAACCTTTTAATCCTTACGGAGCGGGCAATGATACCTGCACTCGCGAACCTGCAACCCGAACCAATATGGAAGCATTTTGACAGATTGGCCGCCATTCCCCGCGCTTCCACAAAGGAAGCAGCGGCACGCCACTACGTCCGCGGTCTGGCCGCAGAGCTGGGCCTCGAATGCGTGCAGGACAACGCGGGCAATCTCGTGATCCGGAAACCCGCGCGGCCAGGGCGCGAGGGAGCGCCGAGGGCGCTCTTGCAGGGTCACCTCGACATGGTGTGCGAGAAAAATGAAGGGACCGTCCATGACTTCGATGTCGACCCTATCAAGGTGGTAAGGGATGGGGACTGGTTGAAGGCGGATGGCACGACCCTCGGCTCCGACAACGGAGTCGGCGTGTCTGCCGCACTGGCAGTGATGGAGAGCAATGACATTGCCCATGGTCCGTTGGAGTTCGTTTTCACCATTGACGAGGAGAGCGGACTTACGGGCGCTTCGGCCTTCCCCGGCGGCTTGCTGAAGTCCAAGTATTTTCTCAACCTTGACAACGAAGAGAAAGGCACCCTTTGCATCGGTTGTTCAGGCGGGGTCAAGACGACGGCTCGGCGCAAAGTCGAGTTTCGTCCTGCGAGCGCAGGATCAGCCTGTCGCGTAAAGGTTTCTGGACTGAAGGGCGGCCACTCCGGTGTGGATATCCATCAAGGCCGCGGCAATGCCCTGCGGATCATGGGCGGGGTTCTTCAGGTATTGCTGGATCGCCTACCGATCGAAATTGCCGAGGTCAACGGCGGCAGCGCGCAGAATGCGATTCCGCGCGAAGCCGCGGCCTTGGTGGTGCTACCCGACACCTCTCGCGAGAGCAAACTGAAATCGCTTGTAGCCACGGCCGAAGCTGGATACAAGGCTGACCTGGGGGGATTCGATTCCGGACTGCAGATCACGGTCGAAAAAGCCGAACGACCGGGAAAAGTGCTGGAGGCGAGTGACGCGAAGCAAACGGTTGCGCTGCTCGCGAGCTTGCCCCATGGCGTCCTGGCCATGAGTCCCGATGTCGACGGCTTGGTCCAGACCTCCACGAACCTGGCGACTGTCAGTACCAGGGGCGACGTGGTGGAGATTGTTACCAGTCAGCGGAGTGCGATCGAGAGCAGCATGCTGTCTGCCGCCCGCATGGTGGCGACGGTATGCGGGCTGGCGGGGTTCGAAGTGGAGCACGGGGGCAAGTACCCCGGCTGGAAACCGGAGCCCAACAGCGATATCGTGCGGAAGCTCCAGGAGGTGCACAAGAAGCTCTTTGGCGAGCCGGCAAAGCTGATCGCCATGCACGCCGGCCTCGAGTGCGGCGTCATTGGCGAGAAGTATCCCGGCATGCAGATGGTGTCCTTCGGCCCGACGATCGTAGATCCTCATAGCCCGAACGAGCGGGTGCAGATATCGTCTGTTGAGAGCTTCTGGAACTACCTTAGGCTGGTGCTCGAGAGCCTGTGAGCAAGAATGCAGAAACATATGCTCCAAGGACGTTATGAGGACCAGTCCTTATTCCCTGTGCTGTAATCCCGCGGGCGCGGGCTAAACAGAGTCCCAGCAAAATGAATGGTCGCGATTGTACCGCAGGTGGCCGAAGGTGGCTGGCCGACGGTGCTGGCGGAAATGTCACGGGGCAGCGGCGATGAGATCTTTCTTGTGGAAGGCGAGTTGGACGTTTGCTTCACCAAACTGGATTCATTAGGCGGTAAACTCGTCGCGTCGCGGCTCGTCTGCTTCGTCCCGGGGATGCGTGCCGAAGCTTTAAATTGAGCACTTCAGTGATCTCGGACAAAGGGGGCCTTGTAGTCGTTCGTCTTAGGCGTCCACGTTGGGGCTACTCGAACGCGTCGGCAACGCGATTGAACTTATTGAAGATTTGGGCACGTTTTCCTGTAGGCACGGTTCCCAAAGTAAATGCTCCATTCCTTTGGCGTAAGGTTCCGATTAGCGATACGACACGCGCGGCTGGACCAACCCTCGAAGTCGACTTCCCAGAAAACTATCGAATCATCTTCGCCGACGGAAGCCAAAATGCCTTTTTGGGGACTAAATACGACACTCTTGATCCGTAGCGGAGCGAAGCCCTGCACAGCGTAGCGGAGCGCAGGCGGCGCCATCCATCCCGCCTTCTCAACGGGGCGCTCTTTCATAATGCATTGATCGGTTCTGGTACAAACGCCTATTTGCAGTAATCATTGCCGAGGACTAGGATCAATGCGTTTTGAGGCGGGCCATACGCGAACAGGTCTGAAGTGCGGGTATCGCGAGAGCGCGGATTGGCCTGCGATTGGTGGATAGTGGCGTTTGGGTCAGAGCTCCAAATCGCGAATCCCGTTGGAAGACTCAAGAAAAGGAGGCCTGAAAGCTATGGCGCCCGCGGAAAGTTTTGAGGCGAGAACCTATCGCAAGGTAGACGTGCGCATAGTGCCTTTCCTTTTCCTTTGCTACATTTTGGCATATCTCGATCGGGTCAACGTGGGATTTGCGAAGCTGCAGATGCTGAAAGATCTGTCAATGAGCGATGCGGCATTCGCTACCGGCGCCGGTATTTTCTTTATCGGTTATTTCTTTTTCGAAGTTCCCAGCAATGTGCTGCTGAAGAAATTCGGCGCGCGCATGTGGATTGCCCGGATCATGATCTCCTGGGGCGTCATATCTGCGTGCATGATTTTCGTGAAAGGCGAGCGGTCTTTTTATGCCATGCGCTTTCTGCTTGGCTTGGCCGAAGCCGGTTTCTTCCCGGGGGTGATTTTTTATCTGACCTTGTGGTACCCCTCAAGACTGCGCTCCACACGAACCGCCTGGTTTGTGGCAGCGATCGCGGTATCGGGGGTGGTCGGCAATCCCATGTCCGGCTGGATTATGGATAGGTTTTCCGGCGCCATGAAGCTGGCAGGCTGGCAGTGGCTTTTTCTAGCAGAAGGCATCCCGTCAATTCTGGTTGGCCTTTGGGTGATCTATTACCTGGAAAGCAGCATTAAAGAAGCGAAGTGGCTTACGCGCGAGGAAAAAGCATTGCTTGCGCAGAACCTGGAAGCTGAAGACAAGAGTAAAACCGAGCATAAACTGATGGATGCCTTCACCAGCGGGAAAGTCTGGGTGCTGTGCGTGATCTATTTCACTTTGATGATCGGCTTGTACGGCATCGCGTTCTGGTTGCCGACGATTGTGAAGGCGTTTGGTTTGAAAGGTTATCTTGGGGTTGGCCTGATTACCGCGATACCGTACGGTGTGGCCGTGATCGGGATGATTCTCCTGAGCAATCATTCGGACAAAACCGGAGAGCGGCGACTGCATTATGTGGCAAATGTTATGGCTGGAGCCGTCGGCCTGGTTTTGAGCGGAGTTTTTGCTTCTAACCCAGTGTTGGCGATCATTTTCTTGTCCGTGGGGACGCTTGGAGTGATTGGGTCCATGCCATTGTTCTGGCCGCTGCCGTCCGCATTTTTGGCCGGGACCGCTGCTGCAGCGGGGATTGGCATCGTGAACTCGGTGGGTAATTTAGGGGGTTATATTGGACCCAATATTCCGATTTGGGCGAGACATTTTTCTTCGGACCGATCTGCTGCCTTGTATCTCATCGCGGGGATTTTGATGGTCGGGGCGCTTTTGACGTATCTCTTTATACCGCGAACTCTACGGGTGCGCGTGGGTCCTGTCGATTAACGGTTGAAACATCGCCATAACGCTCATTGAGGGGTTTTGAGCGAATCGAAACGACTCGCAGCAAGCCCTCGCAGTGGTTGATAGTATTCCATCTTTGCAAGGAGAGCGAGGACGGCCGCGCCGTCCTGATTGTGTACTGGGCGACCGTGGCTGTGACGCGGAGGCGATCCGGCGGGTCTGCGTGCTCGACATATTCTGCCACTGCTGGCAAAGCGAAACACTCAGCATGGCAGGGGATTAGGCCGATGGCGGTGGGTCGTCGAGCGGACTTTCGCGTGGCTTAATCAATTTCGCCGCCTGCGCGTGCGCTATGAGAAGCGAGCCGACATCCACGAAGCATTTCTATCCCTTGCTTGTGCTCTGATCTGCTGGAACGTTCTCTCGGCCACACCGCAGACGAAATGATTCGAATCATTGACTTCTTGATTGCTTGAAAAAGGAACGCGCTTCTTCGGGTCGTCGGACATGGCCGTCAGATCGAAAGGCCCATGCGACGTAGGAGGTCTTGAAAGCGAGGATCCGAGCGAAGACTGTCGAACCGGGGATCCATCTTGAGATATGTCAGTAAGGTCGAGCGCTCCAGCTTCGCCTTTTCGAGTGACTCAAACGCCTGGTCTTTCTCCCCCAGCCCAGCATAAACGAGTGCGAGTTGATATGGCGACACGTCACTCTGCTTAGCCAGGGTGTTCAGCTCGTCTAGTGTTTTCAAGGCTGCAGGTTTATTCCCCGTCACGGCGTAGGCGTGGCCCAGCGATGCGATCCAATTCGGATCGTCTTTTTCAAGAGCCACCGCCTTTGCAAATTCTTCGATGGCCTGTGGGTACATTCTCTTTTGCTCGTAGGCCAGTCCAAGTCCCCAGTGAGCAACGGGAAAGTCCGGCTGCGTCTCCAGGAGCCTCTTCAGCTCGTCGATAGCCTGGTCATATCTGCGGCCGAAATAATAGATCACTCCCACATTGGCTTTGGCGATCAGTGACAATGGGGCCAGCTCGCGGGCGCGTTTGACTTCGCTCAGCGCTTCCTCAATACGCCCTAAGCTGGCGAGAAATCGACTGTACTTATGGTGAACCGAAGCATCGTTCGGATCCAAGGCAAGTGAGCGCTTGAATTCTTCCTCAGCCCCCGCCCAGTCCCAATCGTAGTAAGCCTTGATGTACGCAAGGGCAGCGTGTGCTCCCGCGAGCGTGTCGTCCAGCTCGAGCGCTTTTGACACCGCTGCTTTCGCCTTCGGGAAAACCTCGTCTGGCGTGGAGCGTGTGTAGAAGGGAAGGACGCTGTAGTACTCTGCAATCCCCAGGTAGGCAGGTGCATACCGCGGGTCTTTTTCGAGGGCCTGCTTGAAATACTCGAAGGCTTTTTTCAGGTCGTCAGGTGTCCTCTTTTCCCAATAATACCTGCCTCTGAGATAGGCGTCGTTAGCCTCGGGGTTCACGCGACGGGCACCGCCGAGCTGCAACTCCTCCTGCGGCGTCAGTGTAACCTTGATTTCATCCGCGATGGTCCGCGCCACTTCGCTTTGCAATAGCAATACGTCGCTGAGGTTTCGCTCGTAACTCTTGGCCCACAGGTGGCGATCAGTCGGTGCATAGATCAATTGGGCTGTAATGCGCACCCTGCCCCCGGAAGAAAGTACCGAACCCTCTACCACAGCATCCACGTTCAACTCCCGGGCAATTTCGGGTAGCGGTTTCTTCGTTTGCTTAAAGCGCATCACAGAGGTGCGCGAAATCACGCGCAGTTTGCCGATTTGTGACAAGTTAGCGATGAGCACTTCGGTCATGCCATCGGCGAAATAATCCTGGCTTGGATCCTTGGAGAAATTTTCCAGCGGTAGTTACCGCCAGCGATTCGATGTGGGGCATGGTGGCAGGACCTGATATGCGATCACGCAAGCTAAAAACATTGAAGGTCAGCAACACCCCCAGCAGGAGAGCGGCCGCAATCCCTGCGAATAGGATCAGGCGCGTCCCGGCGCTGGCCGGCGTTTTCGCAGCCGTTGCCGGGAGTGCCGACCCTCCAGAGTCGGATAGTGTTTCCAAGGCAAACGCCAAGTCCGACGACGATTGGAACCTTTGCTCCGGGTCCTTTTCCAAACAGCGATGGACGACACGCTGCAACGCAGGAGGAAGGTTTGGCACGACCTGCGAAATGTCCGACGGATCCTCGTTCAGGATGGCCGTCATCGTTTCCGGCGAGGTCGGTTTCTGAAAGGCTCGTTTGCCCGACAGCATCTCGTAGAGAATCGTCCCGAACGCGAAGATGTCTGAGCGATGATCGGCCGCCTGTCCTCTCACCTGCTCGGGCGGCATATACCCCACCGTGCCCATCACAACTCCCGCTTCCGTCCCCTCAGCTGGCGTCCGTGCCCCGTGCTCCGAGGTGGGTTGTGGTTGCATTAGCTTCGCCAACCCAAAATCCAGAATCTTCACCCGCCCATCCTTGGTAGCGAAAAGGTTCTCCGGTTTCAGGTCACGGTGCACAATTCCTTTCTCGTGGGCTGCGGCCAAGCCACGCGCGATCTGCACCGCGTTGTCGATCGCCTTGCGCACGGCCAGACGACCACGCCTGATCTGCTCCCGCAGCGTTTCTCCCTCCAGCAACTCCGAAACCAAATAGGGCGCGCCCTCGTGCGTTCCCATCTGATACACCGCAAGAATGTTGGGATGATTCAGCGCGGCTGCCGCGGTTGCTTCCTGCTCGAAGCGTCGCAAACGATCGGGATCGGAAGAAACGAAAGCAGGCAGGACTTTAATGGCCACGTCACGGCGCAGCCGCAGGTCGCGCGCCCGATACACTTCACCCATGCCGCCAGCACCCAGCAAGGACTGAATCTCGTAGTCGCCCACACGAGTCCCTTTGCCCAAGCGCATCACGGGTGGAGATTGCAGAAAGCTGGAGCACCCCTCATCCCCGGCGGCCAGAAGCGACTCGACTTCCTGCCGCAATTCTTGATCGCCGTCGCAAGCCTGATCGAGGAAGGCATCACGCTCCGGCGGCGCTATCTCCAGCACGTTGTCGAGGACAGCCTTCACTTGCCGCCAGCGCTCTGGAGTCATGCCGATTCGCTCCGGCTCATCTCCCGTTGCAGCCACAGCCTCGCGCAGCCCACTCTCGTTTGACCGTGACTGGCGAGATTCCCAAGACGCAGGACGTGTCTTCAATGGACAGGCCGCCGAAAAAGCGCAAATCGACAATTTGGGATTGCTCCGAAAGTCAATGGATTTACCGGCACTTGACGCCGGCCTTAGCCGCAGGTTCGCGAACCACAAGTCATGGAGGCACGAAACAAATGTGCTCACTCATGAGCCAATTTGCCACCTGTTTCCGAATGATTAATGTAGAAGGCCAAAAGGATGAACGGGCACTTGCCGGCATTAGAGGCACATCAGCAACCGAATAGGAGGAGGTTATGACTAAGATACGACAGTACCGAAAGCACTGCTTGCTCCGCACTGGATCACGGAAATCCATCCAGGAATGCTATTTGACAAGGTTTCGGCTATCCGCTCTGCTGTGCCTAATATCGCTGTTCTCCACCGTTCCTCTTTCCGCGCAGCAAAACACAACCACGGCCAACGCGGTGGTGCCGCAGTTGGTGAACTTTAGCGGCGTGTTGAGTGACACCAATGGCAAGCCACTGACCAGCGTCGGCGGCGTGACGTTTTCTCTCTATAAAGACCAGCAGGGTGGAGCGCCGCTCTGGGTGGAAACGCAGAACGTTCAGCTCGACAAGTCCGGACATTACTCGGTGATGCTCGGTTCCACCAGCAGCGCAGGTTTGCCTGCCGAGATCTTCGTGGCCGGCGAAGCGCGCTGGCTGGGGGTGCAGCTGCAAGGACAAGCGGAAGAGCCACGGGTCATGCTGCTGAGCGTACCCTATGCGCTGAAAGCCGCGGACGCGCAAACGATCGGCGGACTTCCGCCCTCCGCCTTCGTGCTGGCCGCTCCACCGCCAAGCGCTGGGGCGAGCACGGCGACCGCTGCCGCCAGCACGGGCGGGAGCGCTCCGCCACCGTTTAGTCAAGTCACCGGCACCGGCACCGTCAACTTCGTGCCCCTGTGGGATTCCACTTCCGACATCATCAGCTCAGTGTTGTACCAATCGGGATCGGGAAGTACGGCGAAAGTGGGGATCAACACCACGAAGCCTACGGCCACGCTAGATGTGAGGGGCGGAAGCACGATTCGCGGCTTGCTGAGCCTGCCCGCCACCGGGGTGGCCACCGCGACCAAGGGAGCGAACTCGCAGCCTATCGATCTGGCCACCTCCGCCTTCAACAGCGGCACCAGCAAGGCCGTCACCCAGACATTTCAGTGGCAAGCTGAGCCGGTGAACAACGACACGACCAACGCTTCGGGATCACTGAACTTGTTGTGCGGTCAGGGAACAAGCAAGCCATCAGAGACCGGACTGAACATCGCCAGCTGGGAGAAAAAGCTCTCAATTACAACGCCACCGGCTCTGGCAATCTGGCGGCGGGATACTTGGCGGGTGTGACTGCGAATGGGAACAATGCCAATACCAGCGGCTCAAACAACACTTTCCTTGGGTATCAGTCCGGTCCGGGAAGCACCACCCAGCTGACCAACGCGACCGCCATCGGGGCCAACGCGCTGGTCAGCGAGAACAACGCTTTGGTGTTGGGCGGAACCGGAGCCAACGCGGTGAACGTGGGCATCGGCACGGCGACTCCGGCCTCCACCCTGGACGTGCAAGGCACGGGCAACTTCACCGGCCTGGTCACTTTCGCTGCTTCAGGCCAGACCTTTCCCGGCACTGTTGGATCGGTGACAGCAGGGACCGACCTAACCAACACAGGTACCGGCAGCAATCCGATACTGAACGTGGACACGACCAAGGTGCCGCAACTGGCGGCGGCGAACAAGTTTGCGACAACACAAACCATCAGCAGCGGAGACTTGGTCCTGGGCAACGGCAACATCGACCTGCCTCAGACTGGGGGCGGAAACCTCGGTGTACTCTATCTGGGTGGCTTTCCTTTATTCACGCTTGCTGTTCCAGTTCGGCTGGCAATACGTATGTCGGGCTTTCCGCCGGAGCTTTCAATACCGGAGGCCAGGGCAACACGGCCGAAGGGTATCAATCGCTCACTTCCAACACCACGGGTAGCGGGAACACCGCCAGCGGCGACCAGGCGCTCTTGAGAAACAACACGGGCAACTCCAACACGGCCAACGGCGTCGGGGTACTCGACTCCAACACTTCCGGCAGCTTCAACACCGCCAGCGGCGTAAGTGCGCTCGAGAACAACACCACGGGCAACTCCAACACCGCCAGCGGCGTAGTTGCGCTTGGCCCCAACAGTACCGGCACCCTCAACACTGCTCAAGGCTATTTTGCGGGATGGCCGGCCGATGGCTCGTATGGGACCGGATCCAGTGATACCTTTCTCGGAGCCTATTCCGCATTCGGAACGGGAACCCTCACCAATGCCACCGCCATCGGCGCCAATGCAGAGGTCGATACCAGCAATGCCCTCGTTCTGGGCAGCATCAAAGGCGTGAACAGCGCGACCGCCAGCACCAATGTGGGTATCGGTGTAACCTCGCCCACTTATCTGCTTCACATTGGAAATCAGGGCGGTGCCTCCTACAACAATTTCCTGCGGGTGGAGGGCCCGAGCGCGCAAGGAACTGGTGGTCTGGCGGCCTCGTTTGGAGGGTACGGAGCTTTCGCGATTGACGCAGTCGGCAAGGCAGGGGGCCGCTTCGTGGTGACAGAAATCGGGCGGGTCGGCATCAGCGCTCCAAATCCGATAGTTACCGACAGCCTCACCATCGGGCAGGGCACAGGTCACGCCATCGCCGACAGCTGGGACACCTACAGCTCCCGCCGCTGGAAGACGAACATTCAAACGCTGAACGGCGCGCTGGCGAAAGTCGAACAGCTGCGCGGCGTTTCCTACGACCTGAAAGAAAGCGGCAAACACGAAGTGGGCGTCATCGCCGAAGAAGTCGGCGCGGTTGTCCCCGAAATCGTGAGCTGGGAGGAGAACGGCAAAGACGCCCAGGGCGTCGATTACAGCCGCCTGACCGCATTGCTGATCGAGGCCACAAAAGAACAGCAGACGCTGATCCACAAACAGCAGCAGCAGATCAAGGCCCAGCAAATACAGATGAAGGCTCACAGGCCCAGATCCAGACCCAGGAAATGCAGATGAAGACTCAACACACGCAGATCGCACGCCTCGCCTGGCAGGTAACCGCCATCCAAACCGCGCTCAATGCACGTCACGCGCCTAGCATTGAGGTTCAAAGGGTCAATGCGCAAACGCCCATGATGCGTCAGTAGCGTCTGGAATGCGTAGGCACAAATTCGAACTCCCGTCTGTAAGACTTGCAGTCAAGCACAAACTGAAATTCATGCGGGGACGAATGTACGGATCGTTCCTCATCGGTGCTGTCGATGAACCGGGGATTGCTGCCGAAGAAGGGCGGGGTGGCCACGGCGACGAAGTCGTCATAGCCTTCGGTCGTGCACTGCGTAGCCGGGAAGACGCTAATAATCCAGCCGTCATCCAATGGATCGAGGACGAAGAACAGGTCGCGGCCAATGGCCTGACGAAACTCCTGACCGTGGGAAATTTCGCCGGAGAAGTCTAGGTTGCCCGACTTCACCGCCGCAGGGCTTACACGGGCAAGCTCCGGCCGGGTCGAGTTTGTCCCATTGGCCATTAGTCGACCTTTCTTCGTGAGATGGAGCGTGATCCAACGGGATCGCAAGGTGGATTGACTGCCAATCACTCGAAAACAGCGGTTTTCCCACCACAAGGGCGTTTATCAGTACCGATCTCCAACCCTGGGTAGTTTCCGAATTGTCCGTCAGCACTAGCGTCATCCGGCCACGACCAACTCGGTGACGATACATCTAAACCTGCTTGCTCAGGTTAGAGACTCAGCAACGGCAGGGTACGGTACCGCTTGCCGGTCAAGCGAAACAATGCATTCACCACGGCGGGGGAAATGACCGGAACCGGTGGTTCGCCGCATCCTGAGGGCTTTTCCGTGCTCGGAACGATGTAAACGTCGACGGCAACCGGTGCGTCGATTATGTACGGTGGAGTGTAGCCGTCGAAGTTGTTCTGCTCCGCATGGCCGCTCTTGAAAGTTATCGCCCCTTTCGCCATCAACTGCGATACACCAAAGCTCACACCAGCCTGAAACTGGCTCTCGATCGTCAAAGGATTCACGGCCGTACCGCAGTCGAGCGCGACCGTTACACGATGGATCTTCGGCCGCTTGTTCGCGATCGAGACATCCACGGCACAGGCAACATTTGTCCCGAACGACTCATGACATGCAACTCCGGCGGCGTGGCCCTCCGGCAGGTGATTCCGCCACGATGCGCTTTTTTCGTCCATCAGATCGAGCACTCCGCGAAGCCTTTTTTCATCCGGTTTCAGCAGCTTCCGGCGATAGGCAATTGGGTCCGCTCCCGCACGAGTAGCGAGTTCATCGACCAGCGTTTCCATCACGAAGGCAGTGTGGGTGTGCCCGACAGAACGCCACCACAATACCGGCACGTTCGGCGTGGGGTGATGCGCTGTGACCGTGAAGTTCGGGATCTCGTAAGGATTGTCGGCGACGCCCTCGACCGCAGTTTCATCGACTCCATTCTTTATGAGGAAGGAAGCAAACGGCGTGCCCGCCACGAGGGATTGTCCCACGATCACATGTCTCCATGCCAAAAGCATACCGTCCGCTCCGATCCCAATCTCGATCCGGTGCGCGAACATGGGACGATAGTAGCCACCTTGCACGTCGTCTTCGCGGGTCCAGATAAGCTTTACAGGAATGCCTTTGCAACGTTTGGCGATGGTAGCCGCCTCGCGCTGCACATGAGAATCAGGCGTCGCTCTTCTCCCGAATCCGCCGCCGGCCATCTCGGTGTGAAAGGTAACCTGTTCCGGCTTCAGGCTGAGGATTTCGGCGATAGCCATTTGATCGACGGTTTGAAATTGAGAACCAGCCCAAACTTCAGCGTGATCGCCATCAAATCGGATGGTAGTGTTCAATGGCTCCATCGGAGTGTGAGCAAGGTAGGGAAATTCGTATTCCGCCTCAAACCGGTTGGCGGCGCTGATGCCATCCAGCACGCTGAGGTCGCCGCGAGTTACCGCAACATTACCCGGGGTGGCAGCTAGCTCCTTATACTTTGCCCGCAGTTGCTCAGTGTCGGCCGGCTCGATTCGAGAGAAATCCCAATCGATGGAAAGCCGATCGCGTGCCTGCTTGGCGGTCCAGAACTTGTCCGCCACAACGACCACTGCGGTTCCCCGGCTGATGGTAGGGATTTCGAACACATCCATCACACCGGGAATGCCCCGCGCCGCCTTGTCATCGATTGATTTGGGTGTTCCACCGAAGATAGGAGGGTGCGCCACAACTGCAACCTTCATTCCGGGCAGGTCGAGGTCGAGACCGAACTTCATGGAGCCATCGCATTTCGGACGGCTGTCGAGCCGTCGCGTGTCCTTGCCAATGAGCTTGAACTCGGATGCTTTTTTGAGCGGCACATTCTCCGGCACAGGCACGTGGGCAGCGGCATCAGCGAGTTCGCCATAGGTGGCGGACCGGCCGCCGGGGCCATACACAACACTGGCCTCAGTTCGACATTGCGGCGCCGATACCTTCCATTGCTGCGCGGCAGCGGCAACCAACATGGCGCGGGTTTTCGATCCCAGTTCGCGGTACTGCTGAAAAGAATGCGCGATCGAGCCCGAGCCGCCAACCATCTGGATCCCAAACACGGGATCCTTATAGACATCGGCGGCCGGGGCGAGTTCGGCCACGACATGCGCCCAGTCAGCGTCCATCTCATCGGCCAGCAGCATCGGTAGCGAGGTCTGAACTCCCTGGCCGAACTCGAGGCGATTCACCTGAATCACAATCTTGCCGTCTCGCTGAATGTGAACGAAGGCATCCGGGGGATACGTCTTGGCTTGCGGAGCCTGAGCCTGTAGTGGGAAATCGAGGTAGAGAGCGACGATCAACCCGCCGGCAGCCGTCGCCGAGACGCGCAGGAAACTGCGGCGGCTGAGACCTGATTCCGAACTCAACATGGTGGTCGCGGACATGGTGTTCTCCTTTACGCCAGCTGTTGTGCAGCAGTCTTGATCGCTTTGCGGATGCGAACATACGTGCCGCAGCGGCAAATGTTTCCGCCCATCGATTCCTCGATGTCCTCGTCGGTGGGTTTCCTGCGGCTCTTAAGCAAGGCCACAGCGCTCATGATCTGACCGCTTTGGCAGTAGCCGCACTGCACGACGTCCTCGGCCACCCAGGCGTCTTGAACGGCGCGGCCCACGCGATCTTCTCCGACGCCCTCGATGGTCACGATCGGCCGGTCGCCGATCAATGAAATCGGAACCACGCACGAGCGAATCGCGACTCCCGCCAGGTGCACGGTGCACGCACCGCATGCGGAGATGCCGCAACCGTATTTCGTGCCGGTCATCTTCAAATCTTCACGCAGCACCCAAAGCAGCGGAGTACTGGGGTCAGCGGTGACCTCTCTGGGTTGTCCGTTTACCGTTAGCTTGTAAGTTTGCATAAGAGCCTCCGAAGTCAAGGGTTCTGTGGACAAGGCATTCCAGCATCGACCCACGTCCGCGTGGCGGCGACAAATTGTTCGTGGGTCAGTGGCGGCAGAGATCGCGCAGTGCCGTCGTGGCGGCGTCCCGGCTGGAACGCCCAGAGCACCAAAGGCTCCTGCTCATGGTGCCGCAAGATGCCGGGGCCGTCCAGGCTGCCATTCTTGGAGCGATCGGTAAGAGACCGGCAAACCGCTGTGCTCGACAGAATGTTGTCGTTGGTGTCCTGCCACTTCATGGAAAGCGGCGCCAGGTGCCAGTTGTAAGCCCCGGGAACACCGGTGCTATCCGCGTTGGCGGACTGATGACAGGTCGCACAGTTCAGGCCCGGCACGCCCTTGCCTCCCGGCCCGCGCACGACGTTGAACAAATGACGGTGCCGGTCGTCGCCTTGCTCCGGATAGTTCGTGGCGGTGTGGCAATTGATACAGCGAGGAGTTGTGAGCACGGAATAGACCTGCTGCCAGGCGGCGAGACCCGCTTCACGCGTTGTTGAGGCAGCGTTTTGACTAGTTCCCTGGGTGGGGGGAAGTGTGCTTGACCACGCGAGGCATGCGATCAGAATGAGGACAGCGGACGACCCACGGAATGCTGTGTCGGAGTACACCATGCGGACCTCCCGTTCTAGTCCAAACTTTTGCCTGCGCACAAATATATTCGATTGATCTTACTCCACAAAAGAGGCCAGAAAAGTTGCACTAAGTAATGGGAGCGGCTGCCTTGTCACGGAATAGTTGCCAGTCCGGCGCCCCGTGCCCGAGTCCGCAAACGTAGAACGCATTCAGGTCGTACTTCTTAATCAGCCGGTTGAAATGGATGTAAGTGAAGGCTTGGCCGGCATCCGAGCCCCAGAGACCCAGCATGCGTGGCTTGACGTGCTCGATCTAGAGCGGCTCACGGAGCTAGGGGTTGTCCTGGAGGTACAGCATCCCGAGGCGCGGACGCCTTCCGCAGCCGGTGGTTGGCTGGCATTTTCGGCTTAACTGGTCCAACCCGTGCGCGCGCCTTCAAACTATATTTCTGCTCTCAGGATGACGAATTCGAAACGCACGAGCGCCCTATCAGGGGGTCCAAGTAGTCTCGCTTCGCTGCGAGAAAGAATCGGCAACCGTGTGGATGCGAACGATGGTGGCGTTCGGGTAGTAGTGGCTGAGAATCTGGCGGAAATCCGCTCCGTCGGCGGCCATGGCTTTGGCGCCCGACTGGCATAGGCCGATGCCGTGGCCCTGTCCGATCCCTTCCACCAGGATCTGGCCGTTTTCTTTCTTCACGATGAAATCGTTGCTGGGAATCGTGCTCCATCCGAGATGGCGTGCGGCGCGAAGGCGAGCGGGCTCGTTGGAACTGCCGAGCGTTGCGGCATCTTCGGCAGAGATTCGACTCGACCAGCGCACCGGATGCGCCCGGCAATACTTGCATTCGACAGAGTAATAAGGATATGTGCCCGCGGGGAGGCCCAATTCCACTGGCGTGCGCGTGCGTCCGGCGCAACTCCGCGTGTACATAGCGGCGAACGGCTCGGATTCGTAGGCGAGAACCATGTCGCGCGTGGCCTCGACCGCTCGCGCAACCGCAGTGCCCGGCGCAGGCGGCTCGCGCACGAACTGGCAATGGGTGGTGTCGCAGAAATCGAACTCGCGGTGGCGTCCGCGACCCGCAGCCAAATACGAGCGAGTCGCGACCGCCTGCGCTTTGAGTGCTTCGATTGGGGTTTCGGCCGTGCTTTCGGCGGCCACGATGGAAGCGACAGCAGTTTCACGGTCCATCGTAACTACGGCGATCAGATGTCCGGCTGATCCGTGAATTTCGAGTGTGCCGCGGTAGTGGCGAGCGATCTTGCTTGGAACGGCGAGAACAAAGTCTGCGGGGTCGTTCTTGCGTCCCGCGACCGTGAGAGCCGATGCGCGCACAGTCCGCGTTCCCGATTGCAGAATAATCTCCTTTCCGGAGAGCCGGACGCTTGCGGCGTGCACACCGGAGCTGCGCTCCAGCACAATGCGTTCGTCGCCAGCGCGCACAACGAGCGCGTGCCCCTGAGGTGCGCAGACCGTGAGTCGGCGCGGATGAAAGAGGCCTAGTACTCCGATGCGGACGTTAGTAACCTCCGAGCTGCGAGGCGCAGTTTGCGTGAAACCGACTGAGCCGGACGAGATGAAAACGAGAGCGGTAGCGAACGCGCAGACCGGTTCGCGGAATCCGCGTGGAACTGATCTGCGAGGGGGATTGAAGGCGGTCTTCATGCGTATCTGGCGGTCATTGATCATCCCTTGAACCTACCCTCGATCCGGCGCAGCATCTGGCCGGCAGTTTTCGCAGCCTGTGCGCCGGGGACTCCGTGGACGCGGACCATCAGCAGGATTTGGGGCTGATCGGCAGGCGTGAGGACCACCACGAACCCGTCGCCAGGCCCGCGCGGCGAGTGCGTACAGGGCGCCGTGCCGGTTTTTGCGAGTGCCTCGGGGAACGGGAGAGCGCGGTCAACTTCGGCGCCGGTTCCGTGCTGCGCCGACTGCGCCATTCCCGCGAGGACTTCGCGAACCCCCGGCTGCTCGCGGCGCCGAATGAGTTCAAGGTATGCCCGCGCCATCCGAGGTGGAGAGATTAGCCAACGGCTGCCGATTCCCGCAAGAGCGGCGCCGCTAGCATCACGGTCCGGAGACTCGGTTCCGAAGCCTGCCGCAATCGGCGCGACATCTGCACCCGTCAGGTTTGCGGTGAGCATGCGGAAATACGAGTTGCAGGAGTAGGCGATCGCCGAGGTAAGGCCGATTTCGCCGTGCCCGTGAGGAAGCCAGCATCCGGTGGCGGTTCCACGACAGGTGTGGGTAGGGTAGTGGAAATCGTGCTGCTCGCCGTAGGCCAGCGCGGTGAAAGGCTTCACCAGCGAGCCCAACGGAATAGGCGAGTCGAGGCGGTCCCAGCGCGACGTGAGCACGCGGCCGGTGTGGACGTCGAGCAAGAGGAAAGAAATGTCACGGCTGGGGAAATCGCGGTTCAGCGTTTCTGCGGCGGATTGCGCAAACAGGCTGGACTGCGCACCTTTGGTGCGATCGGGCGAAGCGCGTTCGGCGCGGCCGCTTGAGGGGAGTAAGGCCAGCAGCAACGCACACGTAAATGTGATGTGCCTCATTGCGCCCATTCGTAGATGACGGTCTGCCGTTTTTTGTTTCCCTCGGTGCGAACTTCGATTTTTTCGGCCGAAATGGCGGCTAAGGTTGAGCTGAGACTTGCAATATTGCCGGAAAAGAATTGTGGTTCGCCTCGGCGGTTCTCGGTGTCGGCGACGGTGGCACTAGGCCGGTCGACAACATTCGAGAAGCGAGCATAGTTGGCGCGTTCCTGCTGGTGATTGAATCCGGCGAGCAAGTCGGCAGGCTTGCGATCGGACTTGCGGTTGAAATTCGCGAGGATGGCTTCCGCCAGCCCTGGGTCGTCGCTGAGCAATAAATACTTGCCGCGGACCGAGGCTACGAGCCGCCACAGGCCATCGAGTTCCTGGTATCCGGACTTTTGCTGCCAGCCGACGCCGAGTTGGCTGGCAGTTAGACCGGGACGAACGAAATCCGTGAGCGCAGACTGGACGGCAGCCTGGTTCCACTCTGATCCCGCGACGAGGATCACAGCGGAGTGAATCCGGACGAACACACCTGCATGGTCAGGCGCAGTCGATTGCACCTGGAGTGAAGCAAGCAGAGGAGTCTTGTCGAGCAGTTCTTTCAGCGCGGAAACCGATTCTTGAGCAGCGGGGCGCTCGACCGGGGGCAGGTCGATTCGGGTTTCGAGATCGGAGCCGCCGCCTTGCTCGCCCGAAGTGAGCGGCACCTGCGGCACGACCTGGGACGGTGGCACCGGGCCCAAATGCGGCGCCAGGAGCTTGGTTTCAAGCAAAGCGAAGGTGGCGTCGGAGGTGGGGTTTGCTTCAGCCTGATACGCACCGGCCTCGGTGGGGAGGAGGCGTATAAGATCGGCGACCGCCGCCGGACCATCGGGTGATGACGCTTTTTTCGGCTCTTCTTTTCTGATCAAGACGCGTTCTTCCCGGTATTGCTTGCTGGAGCGGAACAGATCGGAAATTGACGCCGAGTATTGTTTCAGGTCGGTGATGTTCTGCGGCACCCAATAGGTGCGGAAGTAGCCGTTGGGAACAAGTTCTTCGAGGTTGAGCACCATGCGGAGATCGCCGGTTTGTCCGGCGGCCGCTGTCGATTGCGCCCACCACTGCTCACCTTCGACGGTGCGGTCCTGCTTGCCGGACATCAGTTGCAGCGCGCCGGCCATCAGATCTTCCCGCGTCGACAGCACCAAGTAATTTCCCGAGACCGCGAAGGCGACTTCGCGTTGAGACTCGGGATCGCGCCGCAGATAAAAGCTCACGCCACCGGCGCTGCGCGGCTCGAACTTCGAGCGTGTTTGCCACAACGTGGTCTGCATGGATTTGGCCGATGGCAGGAACGTGATGTACAGGAATTGCAGTTTGCCGATGTCGTAAAGCGCGAAAATGCTGCGTTCGCCGGCAACTTGCGAGAGGAAATTCATGTCGGGTGGAAGTCCGGCAGCGGCGGCGAACTGGTCGCTGGCGCCTTTGAGGCGCAGGAAGAGGCGCGAACGCGAAAAGACTCCGTAGTTGTCGCTCGTGAGCCACTGCTTCTTCTGGCTAGAAGAATTCCAATCGCTGAGCAGCGCGGAGAAGTCCTTCGCCTCCACATAGACGAGCGGTCCCGCGGGCACATATTTCGAGAGTGGCGGCGGAGCAGGCGCGGCGGCGAGATACGTCACCCAGCCAATTGCAGCGCAGGCCAGGGCGATGCCGGAGAAGATGAAGAAGCGCTTCATTGCTTCACGCCTCCTTTCGAAGTTGCAGCTTTGGATGCGGGAGTGACGCGCGCGATGAGTTGAGGCCGGACAACGCGGTCCTGCTCGAGCGGTTCATGCAAGATCGGCTGGCGCGCCGTGTTTTGCTGCTGAATGCGCAGCGATGCCTTCGCGTCGGCAATCTTGCGGTAGAGCGTTTTGCGGACGGCGGCGGCGCTCTCGAGTTGCCGCGCAGTCTGGTAGTAGGAGACGGCGTCCGCGAGGCGGTTGAGACGGATCATCGTGTCGCCGATCATCTGCGCGACCTGTGCCTGCTGCGCGCGCGAGAGCTTAGCGGCAGCGGTTGCCGGCGCGCTGGATTCGTCGCTCGCTTCCTCCTCTTCGCCTGAGCTGATGATCTGTTCTTCTTCGGCGCCGGAGGCGCCGCCCTCGGGCACATAGGCACGCAAGAATTGCGTCTGGAACAGAGGCTCCATGACTCCCAGCGCGTATTCGTTGGACTGCGCCGCGGCCGCAGCCTGGAACAGCGGGATGCGAGATTCATCGCGGCGCGGGAAATCGATGACGCAGTGGCTCAGCAGCTGAATCTTGGTTTTCGGGTCGGCGACATTTTGTGCGGCCCGTATGCGCGCGTCATAGAAATAGAATTTGTCGGCCGCGGCGGTGGTGATCGCGGTGGCGGAGCCGGCAAGCAGATTGAGTTCACCGCTGCCGAGGTCAGAATGCACACGGCCAGAAAGCGCGACTGCGGCCTTCAGGCGAAGGTCGTACGGAGTGGATGGATCGGAAGCAGTAGCCGCGAGAGAATCTTGCGCCTGGGTTGAAGTCTGGGCGGCCGTTGCATCCTTGGCCGCGAGTGTTGCTTTGGCGAGACGCAGGCGATACGAAGGCTCCCAAGGCGCGGACTTCACAAGCTGATCAAGGAATTCGACGGCTTCCACGTTGTGGCCGTTTTTTTCCAGCAGGGCAGCCGCGGGGTCGAGATTTTCGAATGGATTGCCGACCACCACGACCAGGCGGCGCAAGAGGTCGAGTGCGCCGGGAGTGTCGCCCGCAGCGAGGCGGATTTCGGCCAGGCCGAGGAAGTTGGTGGCGACCAGGTTGTGGCCTTCGATCTCGTGGGCGAAGACGAGTTCGAGAATCTTGCGCGCCGATTGCTTATCGCCAGCCTCAAACAGCTGGCGGGCGGCATTGCGCAGGACCTCCGCCGCGGGCGCGGTTTGCGGCTCGGCACGATAGACGGTGAGCATCGAGTCGAGCGTTCCAAGCTGCGCGGCCACCCGCAGATCGAGCGGGACCAGCGTGGCTGCTTGCGCATCGCGAGTCTCTTTGGGGATCCCAGCAATCGCGGTGGCGGCAGCCGGGTACTGCTTGATGCGAACCAGGTAGCGAATCCAGCGCACCTGCCAGAAAGCCAGATCCTGCTCGGCATATTGACGCTCGAGGCCGGTGTGCTTTCCGACCGCGTCTTCCTTGAACTGCAGAATGCGCTGATAGATCGCGGCGCGCTGCGCCAGCGGGATCCAGGAAGCATCGGCAACATCAGCCAGGACGTGCGCGGGATCCTGCGCGGAGGAGGCGACGTCGAGCAACCAAACGGTCGCAGACACTGGGTCGCCGACGGCGGCGTAGGCGGGTTGCAGCATGGCGTTCGCGCGGTAGTTGCCGTTGCGGCGGAGATACGTACGAATGATCGCATCCGCATCGGCCTTGAGTTCTGCGAAGAGATGCCGCGTGCGGAGTTGATCGCTGGTACGTCCGAAGTCTTGCCAGAAACTCTCAGGTACCCGCTTGCTGTCGAACTGCTTCGACAGTGTGGTGAGCGCCTGCTTCCACTGCGCCAGGGCAGCGGCGCGGTCGCCTTGCTTGTAGTAGGCGACGGCCAGGCTGTCGTACACGTCGGGGCGGTTGGGAGAGAGCTCGAGCGTGTGCTCGTATTCGGCGATAGCGTGCTTGGTGTCACCCGCACTAGCGTAGTAGTCGGCGAGGGTGAGGTATCCGGCAGCGCTCGCCGGGCTTGCCTCAAGAATCGCAGGCAGGAAATTGTCAGGATTGCCGAGCTTCGACATGCCGAGGTATTCGCCGTAGCGCGAGCCGTAGTAATACCAGATGTTGCCGGCGAGTTGCTGCGCGCGATCGACGGGCTTGGCGAGGCGCACACCGATCGGATCGTCGCCGAGCGCGGCGAGGAAGGCGTTGTTGACGTCCGGCGTGGGCTCGGAGAAGTAGACGCCGACAAGAGCGTTGTACGACTTGGTCCAGACAGGCGGACAAGCTTGTCCGCGCGCTTGCACGACCGTGTGCGCGAGTTGGGCGCTACCGTGCGCGACGATATAGTCCGTCGCCTGTTGACTGTAAGGGCTATGCCAATTTGAGGCGAAGCCGACGAGTTCCTGCGGCTGGCGCGCCAGCAGCAACTGGAAGTAACGCTGTATGCGGGTAGAGTCGAGGCCACCGTTCGAGAAATTGGAGAGGATGCGAAGTTCGTTTTGCTCGTCGCCGGCGGAACGATAGGCATCGGCAGCGGCGAGCAGCGGCGTGCTTCGCTGCGTCGGCGGAACTGCTCGTGCAAACTGCTCCATCTGCGAAGCAAGGTCGGCGAAGCGACCGCGACGGCGCTGCAGGTCAATGAAGGGACGCACATTGCTGTAGAAACTTGGCAACGCGGCCTGCTGCATGATCGGATCAAACCGCCAGTGCGCTTCCTGATCAGCAAGGGCGGCGCTTTCGGCGAGCGGGATGGCGAACTTCTCGAGATCGGCAGCATTCATTCCGACACGTTTCGACTCGGCAAAATGCGCGAAGGTGAGCCGCTCTTCTGGCGTGAAATAGGTGTTCACGGTGCTGCCCAATTCCTGTAATGCTCCCGCCATGCCGTTGCGCGCGGTTTCGATGCGCGTGCGTCGCTGGTTTTCGCGCCATTTGGCGTCGGTCATGCCCGTGACTCCCTCTTTTTCGATCTGCTCCTTGAGAACGGGCAGAGTGGCAGTGGAGTCAGCGAGCGCCTTCTGCAGCGTGGCATACGCCTGTTCGTGCTGACGCAAACGCGTCATGATGCGGACGTAGATTCGCACCCCAGCGTGGTGTTCGGTGCTGGCGAGCAGGTCAGTTCCGGCCTTGTTCACGCCTTGTTCGGCGAAGCTGCGCGCCTCGTCAAGCATGCCCCAGTTCTCCAGGCGGCGCGCAAGTTCGAGGTAGCTGCTGGCATTTTCGGGACGGCCCTCGATAAGCGCCGCTTGCAGCGCAGCGACCACTTCCTTCGTTTTGCCCTGACGAGCGCGCACAGTGGCGACCTTCTCCATCCACTGCGGGTCTTTGTACGCTAGTTGATAGATGCGCTCGTAGTCGGCTCCAGCTTCGTCGAAGCGCATCAAGCGTTCTTCGAGTCCCGCGCGCGCAATGTAGAGATCAGCGCGGTCCGGGCGGATAGCGATCGACTTCGCGTACGTATCGATGGCAGCAGCATAGTTTTCAAGATTCGTTTGTGTGCGGGCCAGCACCATAGACCAGCGATAGTCGCGCGGAGACTGTGCAACTGTCTTGGCGTAGAAGTCGATAAGCTGCTGCTGGCGCTGATAGCGCAACGCGTAGAGCGCGGCCTCGGTGACCAGCGTGTCGTCTTCGGGGAAATTGTTGATGAGTTCGATGTATTGATCGATCGCGCCGGAGTAGTTGTTCATGCGCGTAAGCGCGGGGATGAGGCCGCGGCGCAGGGTGGCGATCTGCGCCTTGCGCGCGTCGGCGGGAAGCGGCGCGTTGCGGAAGAGCGCGATCTTATCGAGATAGAACTGTTCGAGGCCCTTGTCGTCGCCAGCCTGCGCGTAGGTGTCGGCCATGGCGGCGAGGTACTCGCCGCTATAAGGAGAGTCCTTCAGCAATCCGGTGAGCAGATCGCGCGCCTGCTGGAACTGTTTCGCGTCGGTCTCCTTGCGCGCGGCTTCATAGGTGAATTGCGTGCTGAGCGCCGGATAGGCGTCCTTTGCGGCTTGCAGCAGCACGGCAATGGCTTGCGGCTGCATCTTCATGCGCCAGTAGAAATCGACGGTGGAGCGCACGACGCCGAAAATCTTGGGATTATCGTGGTAGAGCGCTTCGACGTTTTTCTGGGCCGCGATGAAATCCTTGCGGCCCTCGTAGAGGCGAATCAGCTGATAGCGAAGTTGCAGGCGCGTGACCGGGTCGGTGGTCAGCGCGGCCTGCTTTTCGAGCGCGTGCTGGCGGACATGTTCGAGCGATTTCTGCTGCGCCAGCGTTTCGATGTCCTCAGCCTGCTCGATGGAGGCGGTGGCATTGGCGATGGAGTCGAGGAACGCCGCTACCTCCTCCTTGCGATTCTGCGCCTCAAGAACTTTCACGCGCAGATAGACTGTGGGCATGGATGGATTCGGGAGCGGAGCCAGCTTGGCGGTACTCTGGTCGACCAGGTCGCGGAACTTCGGCCGGCGCGCCAGTTCGAGCAAACGAAGTTCAGCTGACGACTCTGGAGCGCCGCTCAGCGCACCGTTCACGTACTCGTCGATGGCGTGCGGATAGTCGCGCTGGTTTTCGTAGACGGCTCCAGCTTCGTAGGCGTAAAGGCTTGGGTTGGCAAGGCGGTCGCGCCCCTTGCCGAGCAGGCGCATTGCGTTGTCGAAATCGAAATAGTCCCAATAGATCGTGGCGGCTTCGAGGTAGCCTCCAGACTGGCCGGGAGCAACCTGCGGGATGCGCTCCCAGTAGGGCGCGGCTTGCGCGAACTGTTCGTGCTCGGCATAGATGTCGCCGATGCGCGCCATGATTTCGGTGTTGGTGGGGTTGGCCTGCAGCAGGGTGTCTTCGATCTTGGCGGCAATGGTGGTATCGGCCGGCTCAAAGTAGGCAAGCGAGCGGAAGACCGAAGACGCAGTGCGACCGATTTCCAGCTCCGCTGGATACTGCGCGGCGACGGACTTCAGCACCGGTGCGCTCTCTTCGAAATGCGAGCGCCACAGGTTAGCGTACGCAAGAAAGTCGGCGGCCGCGGGATTCTTATCCCAGCTGGCGGCATCGGGCGCGCTCTGGCGAATGGCGCCGAGTTCGGAGTCCAGCTTGCCCGTGCGCGATAGATACTCGAAGAACTCGTTGCGCAGGGTGGGCTCCTCAAACCAGTGCTGGCGCAGCAGCGCTTCCCATGCGGCGGGATCGTGGGTGGCAGGTGTGTTATACGCAGAGAGCAGATTGCGTACGAATACCGGGTTGTGCGGGAAACGCTGGTGTGCGTACTGGTTCAAGCGTAGGAAGAGTGCGGGGCTGCCATAGACCACGTTGTGGAAATACCGTTCCAGATCGCTGCCCTGGAAGCTCTTCACGGCGTCGCGCGTCAACTGCTCGAATTCGGAGTCGCGTTTGTAACGCAGGTAGTAGCGCGCCAGCTTGTGGTACCACGATTTGTCGGAGAAGCGGGCAATGGCGCGGCGATAGACCTCCTCTTGCTCGGTGCCCAGCTTGTTCTGATCGAGGAAACCCGCGAGACGCTCATAAAGGCCGGGGTCGTCAGGGTTACGGTCAATTTCGCGGCGCAAGACGCCGAGCGCGGGTGGGATTTGCTTCATTTCCACTAAGCGTGCCAGGTAACGCTCCAGCACACGCGCGTACTCGGGCGAACGCGCGCCGGTTGTCTGCGTGGGCCTGTCGGTTGCGTTCACCTGGAACGACTCGCTGGCGCGATGGCGTGGAGCTGCGTTCTGGTCCGCAGTTTCTGCTTCCTCGCCTTCGCCGGCTTCCGCACCTTCGTCGCCTGCCGATTCGGGGGCGTTCATCTCGTTTGTGTTGGTCGCGGGCGGCGTGTAGTTGTTGGCGGAATCCCAGGCTCCTTCGGCCGATCCGAGCGGGACGTTCTGTGCTTTGGCGGCGAGTTCCTGCAGGACTGAATCGTAGATCGCAAACTCATTTTTGGTGTCGCCTTTGCGCGCGTAGGCGTCGGCCATGAGCAGGGCGACCGTCGTGCGTTCGGAGGCATTGGGAAAGCTCGCGAGGAAGTCGCGCCCACCCTGGATGACGGCGTCGCTCTCACCGGAAGTGGCGTAGTAATCGAGCAGTTGCGCGTGCAGCGCGGGGCGCTCGGTGGAACTCGGAAACTTGCTATCCAGCAGGGCCAGCAGTTCGGCGGCGTGCGAGCGGTGGAAGTACGGCACAGCGCGCTGCTCCTCCTCGGAGTAGCGAGAGGCGGGCTGGGTAGTGTTCAGGATTAGCGACAAAATTCCGTTCAGGTAGCCAGGGCCTTGATCCATGGTAGCGATATCGCGATACATGGAAAGCTCGCCCGAGCCGAGACGGATTGGCGTTTCGGGCGCGGTGAGCAGAAGGCTGGTGAGGCCGGCGATGGCTTTCTCCTGCGCGTCGGCCATGCCGTTGCTGTTGTAGAGCGCAAAGTAATACCGCGCCGACTCAGGGTAGGAATGAATGTCTTCGAGCAGGTGCGCGCAGACATAGAGTTCCTGCGAGGTCCAAGGAGATTTGGCAGCTTCCTTGTGCAGGCGGAAATCGGCAATGGCCTGCTGCGCGACCTCGGTCTGGCCCTGCTGCTGATAGTAATAAAAAGTGCGGGCGGTGGCGTTTAAATCCTCAGGGTTGGCCAGGAGTGCGGCGTGAGCATCGTCGCGAAACTTACGCAAGTTCTGCGTGTCGCGCAGGAGATCAAAGTAACTCTTGACGAGCTGCGGATCCCACAGCGGCTGGAAACTTTGTTCGTAGACCGAGAGGCCTTCACGCACTGAGCTGCGCCGGTACTCAACCATGGCTTTCGCTTTTACCGGGAAGATTTGGTCGATGGGGAATTGCTTGCGATAACTCGCAATAAGGTCTCCAGCAGCGGAATATTCTTTTTCGGCGACGAGGAACTGCAGGAAGCGCGCGTAGAGCAAGGGTTCGTCGGGGTAGCGGGCGATCCAGGCACGATATTGAGCGATGGAGGCGTCTTTCGTAAGGCCCTGCGCTTGAATCACACCAAAGATGCGCTCAAACGCCTGCCAAGAGTGCTGCTGGGCGGGAGCCGTAAGTTTCTCGGCTGCGATGGGCGCGGCGTCTGCCACGAGCGCGAGCGTCTTGATTTCGTCGGCCGGGCGAAGCCGCCGGTGATAGAAGTCGGCCAGTGCGAGTTGGGCGCTGATTTTGTCGGAAGAATTGTCGGCGTACGCTTGCCAGTCGGACTCGGCGGCCGTGAAGTCGAGCTGCTGCTCATCCTCCATGGCGCGCAGGGAATAAAGTTCCGCGTTGCGCGGCTGCGATCTGATCAAGTCTGCAAGCGCTGGACGAGTTTCACGCGGAGGCCGGCGAAACCCGACGGCGCCGTTCGGCAGTGACATCATGCGGAAGAAGACGCCTTCAAGGGCGGTGCTGGCGTCGATGTTGCGGATCCACAAGGGCAACTCGCCGAGCGCGGCGACAGCTCCGAAGACGGCAGCAAGCAAGACCGTGCGTGCGGCAAAGCGCATGCGCCCCGACGATGATTCAAGGAAGTACTTCAATCGGCACCTCCTGCGTTCCAATGTTGTGGGCAATGTCCTCGGCGGTAACGGTTAGTTTGTAAGTGCCGGGGACGGCTTGCTCAGGGATGGTGAGCGCGCCGGTATTGGCGGCGGCCTTGGCGTCCCAGTGCAACGCGACCGGCACGGCACCGTCCATGCGCGCGACCAGGGTGCGCGTGCTTTCCGAGGCGCTGACTTTCAAATCGATGGTCTGGCCCCGCTGGAAGCGCTTCCGATCGAGTTTGACTTGCACGACCGGCGGCTTGCTGGCGATGACAAATGTCTTCGCCTCGCGATAGGTATGGCCAACTTTGTCTCGCAGCATGAGACGGACGGTGTAGGTACCGTCCTGCATGTCGGTGGGCGCCAGAAAGCGCGTCTGCCAAACATCTTCTGCCGAGAGATAGCGGAGCGGCTGCACGAGCCCGAACGGAAACAGCGCGACAACGGAGGCGATGGATTCGTCGGTCTTGACGCGGAGAATCGGGTCGCCGGGGCGTATGACGCGGGGACGCAGCAGCGCCCGCGGTACGGCCAGAAACGAAGTGTAGGGCGTGACGAATTTGTACTGGCGCGCGAGGCGGATGATTTCGTCGACGGTGGCCTGGTCTTCGCCTTCACGCTCGATCTTTTCGAGCAGGGCATCGACGCGGGCGCGCGCCCACAGACGCGGCAACTGTGGGTGATCGAAGGATTCTTTGGGCAAATTGGTTTTGCCCGTCATCTGCAACGCCGCTCCGTCGCGCACGCCGTGAACCGCAAAGCTGACGTTCTCCTGCGGCTTCTGGTAACGGCCCACCCACGAGGCAAGCGATCCGGAGAACGTGGCGGCTTGCAGCGGATAGACGGTATCTACCGCCGACTCCGGGGAAACGGAGAGTTCAAGCTGGCCGATGGGACTGCGGCCGATCTTGGAGAGGAACGAGTTCAATTTGAATTCCATCGGCTCGGTCGAGAGCACGTGTTCGAGCAGGCCATCCTGACGAGCGAGCATGCGGAAGAGCGGCAGGTTGGCGTCGTCGCCGACGGCGAGGATGTAAGTGCGCGGCCGTTGCGTTTCGGGGAACTGCTTCCATGCGGACGCGTACCAAGCAGCGAGCTTGCCATTCTGAATGGGACCGCGCGTCGCGCCGCCGTCGCTCAGAATGACGAGATAGGTATTACCCGCAGCGGGCGCCGAGGCCTGCTGCAGTCCGGTTTGCAGAGCACGTTGCAGATCGGTGCCGCCACGGAGACGGCTGCCGCGAACCGCGTCGATGGCGTGCTGAACACTGCCGGCATCGGCGGCGCTGACGGGCACTACCTGTGTTTCGGTATTGAACAGCACTAAGCCAAAGTGATCGGCCGGGCGCAGAGTGTGCAGCAGAGTCTCAAGTGCCTGGTAGCTGCGTTCGAGTTTTTCCCACTGCATCGACAGTGACGTGTCAAAGAGCACGATCACAGTTTTTGGCACTCCGCTGGCCCCGCCAGCCGACGGCGCACCCGTAGAGCCAAAGCCTGACAGAGCCTCGGCTTCAAAGAAGCCCGGTTCGTTGATGCTGCGGACCGGCGCCATTTCTGTCGGCGAGGGCTGGCCGCTGATGGGGTTTCTGTAGGTCAGCAGTTGCAGGGTGTCGGACGCTGTCGGATCGAGATCGTAGGTGGCAACGAAGTCCTCGCCAAGGTTGATGTCTTGTCCTTCGAAGTGTCCCCGCACGAGATGGGGTGTGTTCTGGTCGAGTTGCAGAGGGAACGTTTTGGTCGGCGCCTGGAAGTTACGAATAGGGTGAGCCGTGTGTAGTTCGAAATTGATTTTCAGATGGCGCGCTGTCTGGGCTTGATAAGCGTCAGGCCGCAGCGGAATCGCGAAATACGATTTGAGATTCTCAACCGGGATGGACTCGTGATATTCGATTTCCAGCCGCTTTGTTCCGAAGGCTGGAATCGGAACGATGCGTGCGCTGAAGACAGAGGTGCGCTTGGCTTCTTCCGAGCCACGCTCACCCATCTGGAGAAGGCCGGGGTCGATTGACTGCTGCTTGAGCTGGTTATAGATTTCTTCGGCGCGCTTGCGTTCGAGAATCACGGCAGGCAGGCGCACCGGTCCATCCCAGGTGGCGAAGTCGGAAATGGTGGCGTGGCTGGGCAGCGCGAAGATGTAGTTGCCTTCCTCGATTGCGCCGGTGTGGTTGGCAAAGACCTGGCGCACGAAGACACGGGAATCACCGTTATCGATGCGGACGGTGATCTCCATTTCTTCGAGCGAAAGGGTGGCAGCGTTGGGCTGCTGCTTGTCGCGGGGAATGAGGATGCCTGCGTCGCCGAAGAGCGGCGCCGAAGTCGCGATCAAAATAACGATAAGGACCGGCAAGAACAGTTTTTTCATAGGTGCAGCTTTTGCTCTGGTATGCGGACCAGACCGTTATCCGTACCGACGTAGATGTAGCCGTTAGCGGCGGCGAGCGCGGTGACGTTCGACGACGGCAGACCGTCACGAATCGCCGACCAGCGCGCAGATTGGCGATCATAGACAAACAAACCCTCGCCTAAGGTTCCTGCGAGCACATAACTCGGGGTGACGAGCATCGCGTTGGGATTAACTTCAAACTGGCCGGAGCCCACTTCAAAGGAGTGGAAATGTCCGGAGCGGTCGAGGCCGAGAATGCCCGCGCCGTAAGTGCCAACCATCCATTCGGAGCCGACGGGAACGACGGCGGTGATCCAGTTGTGCTTCAGATTGGACGACGTGGTGGTGTAGTTGGCGGTGATGTCTCCTTTGTTCAATACTGACAGACCGCCGAGCGTGCCGGCCATCAGTTCGTCCCCGGAAACGCCGAGCGCATAGACGTGGTTGTTGACCAGTCCGTGAAACGCGTACATGCTGCGCGCGCCGCTGGCGTCGAGAAAAGTAAGGCCCGCGGGAGTGGCGAGAGCAAGGCCGTCGCGGTAAGCGGCGACGTCGGTGACGTGGTCGGCGATCAGGCCGTCGGCGCGCGTCAGCACCTGCTGCTCGCTTCCGGAATTGTCGAAGCGAACCAGGCCGTTAGCGGTGGCAACGTTGATGGCGCCAATCTTCGCGTCAGGGAGGATCCGGTTCACGCAGAACACGTGCTCATCTTCTATATGGGTGACGCGGCCGTCAGAAGGGAGAAGATCGAGGCCGCGGTCGAAGTAGCCGACCCAGAGACGGCCGATGGAATCGACAGCAAGTGCAGAGATGTTCCGGTCAGTGAGGACGTTAGGGCCTGTTTCGAGAACGCGCTGCTCTCCGAAAGCACGGGGATTCAGGCGATAGAGCCCGTTGCGGGCGACGGCAAACACCGCATCGCCCGACACGAAAAGCTGGTGTACCTCGGACAACTGCGTACCGGGGCCTTGATTCGGGTTCGGGCGCCGGCCTTCCAGCGGAATCAGGATCACGCCTTGATCTTCCGATCCGACATAAAGTTGCGCTGGCGTGGCCAGCAGCGCGGTGGCCATGACTCCGGGAGCGAGCACACGAGCGAAACGGCCGTTGTTGAATACGGCGACGCCGGCGGCTGTCCCGGCGTAGGTCGTATCGCCGGAAATTGCGAGCGACAGCACTTGGGGATCGGGAAGCCCTTGCGCTTCGGAGAAGCTCTCAGTTGCGCCGGCGTGGAAATGCAGGACGCCGCTGCTCAGAGTGCCGACCCACAAGTCCGATTCATTGCCGGCGAGGCCAGTTACGTAGGCCGAATCGAGTGTTCGATGAAGAACCGTGATCTTCTTGCCGTCGTAGACCAGCACACCGCGCTTCTTGGTTCCAAACAGAAGATGCCCGGAGGGAGCAGGCAAGATAGCGGTGATAGCGCGGGCATCGTTGCTAGTGGGTAGAATTTGCCGGAACGAACGGCCGTTGAAGGCGAGGAGGCCATCGTTGGCGGTGGCGACGACAAGTTCAGGCTCGCGCGAGTCGGCGAGAGCGCCCGTGGCGACGGCGATCAGCGGCGAACCAGGCAGCTCACGGCCAACAGCATATTGATGAAGGAGAGCGCCTTCGGGAGTGTATTCCAGCAGTCCGGCAGGGCCAGCAATATAAACGTGATCCTCAAAGCGGGCGGCCTGGAGGAAGACAGCGGGCGAGCTGATCAGTTCGAAGCCCGCATTGGCCGGTTGCGGCAACGGCTGGGCGACAAACCGGAACTCGTGTTCAGCGCGAACATCCTCGGAAGCGGAGCGAATTGCCTGTGAACTGCGCCAGACCACCAGCGCAGCGAAGGCGAAGGCCACAACTGCACCGGCCCCGACTGCCGCGCGCACGGACACGATGGACGACCGCTTCATAACTCCTCTGGCCAGGAAAGTGAACTATAAATTGCGGACCCGGCGCTGCAAATTGAGAAGCAAGGTGCGGACCAAACCAGATAACGGCCCAGACAAAGGGTTTCGACGCAACGGGTAGGAGGCATTGCGTGTGGCGGCACACACTGTCTCAAGCGGGACACAGAGGCGGAAAGATGCTTCTGCCCTCGGGCAAGCGGCCCGCTGTTCCGGCTCGATATGGTCGTCGGCAAATGGGAGGTGATCCAAACCCAAATCGCCCCCAAACTCTTCGACGTTCAATCTGTAAACGACTCAAGCAATCGAACAAAACTTCCCTTCTCACCGGCGAGAACTCTGCTACGTGGCGGCAACGTTCAAGGACAGCAGACAGCCACCGTGTCGAGACAACAATCTCGGTTTAACTTTTCTGATGCAATTCGGAATTACCGTCTCACAGAAACCAGCGGAGTTACCATGCTGCAGAAGGTGATTCCGGACCAACGCGAGCCACAAGTCGGCCTCGATGAGATCCCTTGAATTCCCGAAGTCCGTTTATGGAGAGCAATGTCTTGAAAGCCAAAAGTGGCGCGAGAGAACCCGAATTATTATGAGGCGCTATTTGGCAAAGCGGCAGTTCAAGAGCATCTGAATCCCTAAGAGGTGGACGTTTGAAGGGTGGCGTCTCTCAGGATCTGCTGGCGTGTCTTCCATGGTTGCTTGGGGCCGCAGATCGGTTCAAAGAGTGCGTCGTCAATGGACTCGTGGTCTTGCCGACTAATGAGGTCGTAAAAATCTACCGCCAAACTGCAATACAGTGCATGCCTGCAGTGCTCCAGCCCGGCGCATGATGCCTCGTGAGCCTTTGATAGGGAACTAGTTAACTTGTTAATCGACTACAACCGCAACCTGGCATCTTGGTTGCTAATCTTGGTGATGTCAATAAACTCTATTACAACCATAGAGTTTATGGCATAATTTCGAACATTATGAAAATCTCCCAAAAAGGTTTGTACGCGCTACAGGCGATGATGATGCTAGCCAGGCACTACAACCAGGGCGCCATCCGCATCCGCGACATTGCCTACGAAGAGGCGCTGCCGGAAAAATTTCTGGAACTGATTCTGTTGGAGCTCAAGAACGCGCGCATGGTCGAAAGCGTGCGTGGCGCCAAAGGCGGATACCGGTTGCGGCGGGCACCTTCCGAGATCCATCTGAGCGAAATTATCCGGCTGATTGATGGTCCGCTGGCGCCCTTCGGCGATGCCGACCAGTTACGCATTCTGATTGATCGCGACGCCGAACATCGTGCGCTCTATCAAGTCTTTCTCGCGGTGCGCGATGCCGCAGCCAAGATCCTCGAGCACACCACCCTGGCCGACATCATGAATAGCAAGGCTGCGGACGCTTCGAAATCCGGCAAGCGGCGTAAGAAAAAGGGTGAGCCGTCGAGCCTTCTACCCATGGTGGTCCACGGGAATCCGCCGGGGCAAAAATGAGTAAGGGTTTCTTCATTGTTGTGGGGTTGATCTTCCTCATTCTCTCGCTCCCGAGTCTCGCTCAGACCGTGATCCGTGTAGGTGCGTTCCCCAATATCACCCACGCCCAAGCCATGGTCGGCAAGGCTAACGGATGGTTTGAAAAAGCTTTGGGGCCAAGCGAGAGGATTCAATGGACGAGCTTCAACGCAGGTCCATCCGCCATCGAAGCGTTGTTTTCCGGACCCATCGATATGACCTACGTCGGGCCGAATCCCGCCATCACCGGCTACGTGCGTTCCAACGGGGAAGCGCTTCGGGTGGTTGCGGGTGCAGCTAGCGGAGGTGTTGCTCTGGTGGTGAGAAACGATTCGGGCATCCAGAAGCCGGAAGACTTTCATGGCAAGCGAGTGGCGTCGCCGCAGTTGGGCAACACGCAGGACGTGGCCCTGCGCGCGTGGTTGAAAGCTCACGGCATGAAGTCCAACGACAAGGGCGGCGACGTGCAGGTGATTCCGCTGGCCAATCCCGATCAGTTGACTCTGTTTCTGCGAAAACAACTCGATGCTTCGTGGGCTCCCGAGCCTTGGGCCACGCGCCTGATCCACGAAGGCAATGCTCATCTGTTCTTGGATGAGCGCGATCTGTGGCCCAAGGGGCAGTTTGTAATTACCCATTTGATCGTGAGCACCAAATTTCTGCGGGAACATCCGGATGTGGTGAAGAACTGGATCGCCGCGCACGTCGAATTAACCGATTGGATTAACGGCCATCTGCCCGAAGCAAAGAAAATACTGAACGCGCAACTACAGAAGGAAACCGGCAAAGCGCTTTCCCCTGCGGTGCTGGACGAAGCCTTCGGAAGGTTGCAGATCACCTACGATCCCATTCGCAACTCGCTGCTGGCTTCGGCTCGTTCGGCCTACGAGGCTGGTTTTCTGGGAAAACAAATGCCGGATTTGTCCGGCCTGTACGACTTGAATCTCTTGAACCAGGTTTTGACGGAAAAGGGAAAGAGGGCAATTCAATGACACCGAATCCAGCCGTACAACCTTCCTTTGCGAGTGAGCATAGAAGTCCGGTTCGTGGCGCCAGTGGCCGATGGAAGGCGGCAGGTCCGGCAGTCCTTCCGCTTCGCTATGCCGACGCCAGCGGAGTGCCCAAAGTTGCTCTCAAAGGAATTTCCCTGAGCTACAAGACGAACGACGGTTCGCGGTTGCTCGCACTCGATAACATTAATCTGAAAGTGAAGCCCGGAGAATTCCTCTGCATCGTCGGGCCATCGGGCTGCGGTAAATCCACGCTGCTGCACCTGATTGCCGGACTTCACCCGGCGACGTCGGGAAATGTGCTGGTGGATGACAAAGTCGTGCAAGGCACTGGCACGGACCGCATTCTCATCTTCCAGGAACTTGGCCTTTTTCCCTGGCTCACGGTAGGGCAGAACGTCGACTTCGGCATGAAGATGAAGGCGGTCTCCAAAGCAGAACGTAGGGAGAAAACCCAATATTACCTGCGCCTAGTGCACCTTTCGCAGTTCAAGGACAGCTACACTCATCAACTGTCGGGCGGAATGCGGCAACGGGTGGCGCTGGCTCGGGCGCTGGCGACGGAGCCCGACGTTCTGCTCATGGACGAGCCCTTCGCCGCGCTGGACGCCCAAACTCGCGACCTGCTGCACGACGAGTTGGAACGCATCTGGGCCGAAACTGGCCGCACCATTATTTTCGTTACCCACAATGTGCGTGAAGCAGTGCGGCTGGGAGATCGCGTGGCCCTGATGACCTTCCGCCCGGGACGGGTGAAGAGGGAATATCTGATCGACCTGCCGCGGCCACGGGTGCTTGAAGATACGACGGTGGCGAAAAGCGCGCGCGAAATCCTCAACGATTTGCGCGAGGAGATCAACAAATCGCTGGAAGAGCAGTACGGCCAGAAGGAGGTTACGGCATGAAGCGATTCGCCCGGCACGCAATCTTCTATGGCGTGCTCATCGGGATCTGGGTCGTGCTGGCCAAACTGAAAATATGGCCGCCCTACGTATTCCCAACCCCAAAAGGTGTGATGGAGTCGTTGTGGGCCGGTTTCGCCGATCACAGCTTCTGGATTGCGATCGCAGTCAGCATGAAGCGCATGTTGCTCGGCTACAGTTTGTCGGTGGTGCTGGGGATGGTGCTCGGTCTAGGCGTCGCCAGCAACAAGTTTCTCGAAGAAACCATGGGCGGTCTGCTGGTCAGCCTACAAAGTTTGCCCAGTATCTGCTGGCTCCCGCTGGCTGTGTTGTGGTTCGGCTTGACAGAAAAAGCAATTCTTTTCGTGGTGGTGATGGGCTCGCTATTGTCCGTGACTATCGCGATGGAGACGGGTCGGCAGCAGATGCCGAAGATCTATGGCATGGCCGGACGCAATCTTGGAGCCCACGGATTCAAGCTCTTCTGGTACGTGTTGCTGCCGGCGAGCCTGCCGTTCATTCTCTCCGGTCTCAAACAGGGCTGGGCATTCGCCTGGCGCTCGCTGATCTCCGGCGAGATGATCTTCGTGAGCCTGGGTCTGGGGCAACTGCTGATGATGGGGCGCGATCTGAACGACATGAGTCAGGTGATTGCGGTCATGATGCTGATTATCGCAATTGGATACATCGTGGATGGTCTGGTCTTCAAGACCATCGAACGCCGGTTGCAGCATAAGTGGGGGTTGGCACCGGCTTAGGCCCGTTTGTCCGTTGTGAACTCTGTAGTGTAAAGTACCCGACTCCCAAGGGAGTCGAAAACAATAGGAGCGTCGAAACAAATGAAACCAGGACAGAAACGGCGATCTCGATAATATCGATCATAATAATCATTATGATCCTATTAAACGGGACTCGTATCCGCTCAAACCGGCGCCATCGCTATTACTCCCCCGGATGTGGTGTTCGACTAAAAACTCAAAAAGGAGAGAATTGAAATTCCATGAAATCAACTAAGACCCTGTTTCTCACCGCTCTCACGCTTGCGCTTCTCACCACGAGCGTTTGGGCAGAAACCCCGGCATCAGGTGCACCGGCTGCTAAAGAGACCACCCCAGTGCCCGCGCCGCCACCAATTACGGCTGCCGATGTACTGGCTTTGAAAGATGCCATGGCTGCGCAGCAGCAACAGATCGAGCGACTTACACTGCAGCTGCAGCGCCTGCAGGCCGGGCAGTCGCAGCCACCCGCGCCGGAAGCTGCGGGCAAGACCGACGCAGCCCAAACCCAAGCCATTCCGCAACAGTTGGCGGAAGTTAGTAACAGTGTTGCGGTTCAGCAAAATCCCGCGCCAAGCTCCGGGCTTAACGTTCAGGAGACGACGCCGCAGACGCCTTCGAACCCGCTGGAGAGCCCCGTCATATCCATTCACTTCCGAGGCATCACAATTACCCCAGGCGGGTTCGCCGAAGCTGCATTCGTGCGGCGGTCGAGAGCCCTCGCAGCAGACCTGACCACCCCGTTCAATTCGCTGACCCTGCCGGGCGCTTCGCAGAGCCAGCTGTCAGAGTTTTTCGGCTCCGCCCGCCAGTCTCGGCCTACGGTGTACGTCGACGGGCGTCTGGGGAATGTAGAGCTCTCCAGCTACGTCTCCGGTGATTTTCTCTCCGCAGCCGACACCTCCTCAGCCACGCAGACGAACAGTTACAGCTTCCGTCTTCGCCAGGCGTGGGGCCAGGCCAAATTCGATAACGGATGGAGCTTCCTCGGCGGGCAGAGTTGGAGCCTGCTGACCGAAAATAAGCAGAGCATCGCCCCCAGCGATGATGTCGGCAAGGCCAACGATTCCCGACCCATGACCATCGACCCGGGGTACAACGTCGGGTTCACTTTCGCGCGCCAGTATGGGATTCGCCTAACCAAAGACTTCAACCATAAGGTAGCGGTAGCCGTAGCCGTGGAAAACCCGCAAGCTACGCTGACCTCTCACGGCAACGCAGACAACTTCCTGCTCGGCGCGGCGGGCGCCACCAACAGTTACAACGACGCGATCACCGGTTGCGCCACCAACTCCTACACCCCAACCGGCGCAACCACTCCCGTCTACTACGTTACCTGCACGCCTGCAGCCACTTATTCCTTCAACCCGTCGCCGGATATCATCGCCAAGGTGGCGTTCGATCCGGGTTTTGGGCACTACGAGGTCTTCGGATTGTATGACCGGTTCCGCGACCGCGCCTTTCCTTGCGCAGACTTCACCATCGGCAAGACTGGGCCTTGCCCGACCAACCCCAAGGTTACAGGTCCTAGTGCTTCGGGTGCCTTTAACGCCTCGAAAAACGGTGGCGGCGTCGGAGCCAATGCCCGCTGGAATTTCTACGATAAACACATCGTTTTCGGTTTGCACGGTTTTGGAGGCAGCGGAGTGGGGCGGTACGGTGCGGCTCAGCTTTCCGATCTTTCCATTCATGCCAACGGAACTCCTGACCTGATTAAGAACCTCCAGGGTTTAGCCTCGCTGGAGTGGCACGGCAAGAAACTGGATGTCTATCTTTACACTGGCGCGGAGTATAACAGCCGGACCTCCGATTACGATCTCAATACGAAAACGTATGTCGGCTACGGATCGCCGCTTTTCAATAACTCCGGTTGCACCGCTGAGACGCCTCCTTCGATTGCGGTTACGGCGGGATTCAATCCAGGATCGCTCTCCAAATGCACCGGCGACTCGCGGGCGGTTATCGAGGGTACGGCCGGCTTCTGGTACCGCTTCTACAGCGGGCCCAGGGGCAGATTCCAGTTCGGCACGCAGTACTCCTACGTGACTCGTCAGACCTGGACTGGCGTCGGCGGAGTAGGGCCGGAAGGCTTGGACAACATGGTCTTCACCTCGTTCCGCTACTACTTGCCCTAAGGCCGAAAATGGTCCCGCGTCAGCCTTTGACGCGGGACCATCAGGTTTAATGGGCCACTCAACTTTCTGAGGGGCGCCTTCCCTTCGGAAACGCCGCCGGTCCGGTTTCGGACTTCTCTCCTTTTCCGGGCTGGTGGTGTTGACACTTCACCGGGCAGTTCCTTCAGTATGCGAGGAGAACTAAACAGCCTTGGCTGGCCGCTTGGCTTTGCCAATCATCGTGATGCTGCCGCATACTATGAAATCTTGGGCAAGAACCTAATGATGATTTCGCGCCGCGATTTTCTGAAACGAGTTTCCGGGGCTGTTGCCGTCGCCGGCGTTGTTCCTCCGCTGCTGACTTGGGCAACGGATGATTCATCGCTGCAGATACCGGGCGAGGAAGGCATGATCGTGCGCTCAGCCCGCTTCCTCGATTTAGAGAGCCCTCCAGAGTTTCTTACTTCCTGGATCACTCCCGTTCCGCACTTCTTCGTGCGCAATCACATGCACGAGCCCAGCACGCTGGATCCTGATTCATGGCGACTGACTGTTGCGGGGGAAGTCGAAAAGCCACTGACCCTGAGCCTGGCGGATTTGTTCAAGCTCGAAAAGCACACAGTAACCAATACGCTCGAATGCGCGGGCAACGGACGCGGTTTCCAACAACCTCATGTTCCCGGCGTCCAGTGGCAAAAGGGAGGAGTAGGGAACGCCCGCTTCAGCGGTCCCCGATTGCGCGATGTCCTGCAACGCGCCGGACTAAAGCCCACTGGCAAGCACGTCATGTTTCATGGCTTGGATGAAGTCCCCGGCAAAGTGCCGCCCTTCATTCGCAGCATTCCCATCGAGAAAGCGACCGACGGCGACACCTTGATTGCCACCCGCATGAACGATGCCCCGCTCAGCAAACATCACGGTTTTCCCGCGCGCTCTCTGGTTCCCGGCTGGATCGGCGCCGCTTCCTGCAAATGGCTCTCTGAAATCAAAGTGCTAGACAAGGAGTTTGACGGCAACTTCATGAAGCCGGGATACAGATTTCCCAACCAACCCGGCAAGCCCGGCGAGCCGATAAATCCCGACGACATGCACGTGATCACCGCTCTGAATGTAAAGTCCGTCATCGCCACTCCGGCCGATGGCTCAACCTTAAAGTCGCGTTCCATTCACATCCAGGGCGTTGCCTGGGCAGGCGAGGCAGATATTGCGCGCGTCGAAATCTCCACTGACTCCGGCGCAACCTGGAAACCGGCGCAGCTAGGCCGCGAGCAGTCAAAGTATGCCTGGCGGCTGTGGACGTACGCCTGGAAAGCACCCAAGGCCGGAGATTACAACTTAATGGCGCGAGCCACCGATAGTAGGGGCCGCACCCAGCCCGAAACCGCGGTCTGGAATCCCAGTGGCTATTTGTACAATGCCATCGACCAGGTGAAAATCCATGTTCAATCCTAGAGAGTTAAGATTTCGCGAAACGGGCTCGATCGACTCTGCACAAGGTTCCAGTCACGGTCCTAATGAACTCTCCAAGACAGCCCTGCTGGCTTTCACCTTGTTATTTCTCTTGCCCATGCTCCGGGCGCAATCTCCTGATGTGCCGCCGGGCCCGGCTCAGGCCAAAGTCCGCACCGCATGCCTGGAGTGTCACGACGCCAGCATCATCGTGCAGCAACGTCTGAGCAAAGCCGCGTGGACTAAGGAAGTCGACAAAATGATCAAGTGGGGGGCGCTGGTAGAAGCGGCCGATCGAGATTCCTTCATCGACTACCTCAGCACAAATTTCCCTCCCGACAAGGCAGCAGCCGAAATGCCGCGGGCGGCGTCCACGAAGAGGCACTGAGACCTCCAACCACATTGCAAAAGGAGGAATTCCGTTCCTATCGCCGCCGGCCAAGCAGGCAAGAACCGAAACTGCTCGGCTACAAGTCGACAAGATGCGCGTCAGATGGGCGAAACCCTTACTGTTGATCTGCCGCTTTGCAGCTTTTCGAGACCGTACGAATGTCCGTCTGCACGTTTGCGACCTGCAGTGGGACGCCATCGACCCCGGGTGCAGTATCGCTGGGATTACTACCTGATTTCGTGGGATTCACGCCGGTCTTGATGGTCCCAGAACGTACTTGCCCCTTCACTTCGACTTCGTGGTGAAGTTTGCTATCGAGCTTGTTACCAACTCCCTTTAAGACATATACGAGGCCAGTCTTGTCCTCGACTACGATGTAGTTTCCACGCTGGCCATCACGACCGATGAAGCGATTGAAACTTACTTGCGGCCTCTCGTGATTTTACCGCAGCGTAAAGCACTGACGAACGCTTACGCCACTGCCCTCGATCCGAATCCCTTGGCAGGAATCGAATCGGCACTCAAACGTTGTCACGTCGCGACTCGGATCGTATGGGGCACAGCCGATAAGATCTTCTCGCAGGCGAGCCCTGACTACCTCGCTCACACTGTTGCCAACTCTCTAGGTGTGCGGCGCGTAGCTGGAGCGAACCTCTTTTTCCCAGAAGAGATGCCAGAGCTGATTGTCGAAGAGGCAACTTGGTTATGGAGTCTTTGAGCTTTCAGCGATGCCATTCGCACCAAGTGAGCCTGAAGAAGAAGCTCCCGATGAGCTCGCGAATTCATTGCTAGCACGCTTGCAAGGTCGGAGAGAGGGAAAAGCAACAGACCATGCGCTGCGGCTGACGCTCGGGCTTATCTAATACCTCTCAGCAAGCGATGAATGGTAGGCTATTAGCGTCGCTAGTGGGGTCATGAGTGTAGCCTTGGGAAACACGAACAAACCGGTGTCCGAATTCGACGTGCAATCCTTGTTGAAATCTCCAACGATCACGATTCGGGACACGTACTGCAGGGGTAGCTGCCGGCATCAGAGCGCCGAAGAGTGTACGACTACCGCGCAATTGGTGTTTCCGTATCGTGGCGTCTACGTGCGGCACGTTGGACATGACCAGGCCGTAGGCGAAGCGAACCAAGTGCTATTTTTCCATGCTTTCGAAGGCTACCGGATCAGTCACCCTGTGCCGGGTGGTGATGCCAGTTTGACGCTGGTCATCAGCGAACCGATGCTGCGTGAACTGGCTCCGGCTGCCTTTTTGCGCGACACTGCAACGCTCTCATTTCGTCAACAGCGCTTGCGGATTGATGCGCGAACCCAAGCGCTCGTGGCGCTGCTGCGGCACAGTCTGCGCCAGAAAATCGCCGAACCTTTAGAAGCAGAGACCCTGGCTTTGACCCTAGTACGACGGGCGCTGGGCCCGCGTACCTCGCACGCCGCAGGAGCCACGCTTGGACGGCAGCGGCTAGTGGACCGAGTCAAGCTTGTGTTGGCGAGCGATCTGGCGCGACGCTGGACGTTGGCCGAGATTGCTGCTGAAGTACGCGGCTCCCCAGTTTATCTCACGCAGGTCTTCCAACAAGTAGAAGGTCTACCCTTGTACCGCTATCAATTGCGCCTACGGCTCGCACGGGCGCTGGACCTTCTCGCCCACTATGACGACCTGACGGATCTAAGCCTGGAACTGGGCTTTTCTAGTCACAGCCATTTCAGCGCCGCCTTCCGCGAGGTTTACGGCCGCTCTCCTTCGGAGTTCAGGCAGTCGGCGCTGCATCGCTAAGACCTGTTGCTGTAAACCACTAAAGATTCTGACAGCGGTCCTCTCCTCCTGCGTGGCCTACTGATCACACTGCGGATTTCGGGGGATTGGAGGGCGATGGCATGGCTGGGGAAAGACGCGAGGCAATCAATCAACTGCAGAAGGCCGAGCAGTTTCGGGGACTGCATGTCCGCGGAAAGCCGCTCATCCTGTTCAATATCTGGGACGCCGGCAGCGCCAAGGCTGTCGCCACGGGCGGCGCAAAGGCGATCGCGACGAGCAGTTGGTCGGTCGCCAATGCAAACGGTTTCGGCGATGGCGAGAACATCCCATTCGCCTTGGCTATGGACAATCTGCGCCGGATCGTTGGCGCCACCGATCTACCGGTGACCTTCGATCTGGAAAGCGGCTACGCCGACGCGCCAGAGGCCGTCGGCGACGCTATCGCTCTGGCAATCAACGCGGGAGCGGTGGGCTGCAACCTGGAGGACAGCTTGCCGGCGAACGGAAAACTCCGTGAAACACTCGCTCAGGTCGATCGCATCCGATGTGCTCGACAGAGGGCCGATGCCACCAATATTCCCTTCTTCATCAATGCTCGGACAGATGTCTTTTTTCAGCGAACGGTCGAACAGCATAACGGTGCTATGGTCGTTGAGGCGATCAAGCGAGCACGCGCATACGAGGATGCTGGCGCTGATGGGCTTTTCGCTGCCGGTCTGGCCGATATTAGTCTGATTGCTCACTTGGCCCAAGCGTCGCCGCTGCCGCTTAATGTCATGGTCGGCGACGCCACCTCGTCCGTGCGCGCACTAGCAGAGCATGGCGTCGCAAGGGTGAGTCATGGTCCCCGCCCTTACCTCATGGCGATGAAGGCGTTGGAAGAAGCGGCCCGGGCCGCGGGCTAGGGGCGAGTGACCGCACCAAGAGGTCGTTCCGGGCCACGTTCCCAACGCATCTTGGCGCGTTGACTGCGGCGGACCGAGCGGCGATGTACGCGAAGGGCATCGAGATTTATTGCGCGCGCCCACAGCCGATGCCCGCGATTCCTGGATCGCTTCTGCGCGCCACATCGCGGTTGAGGGCCGGTGCTTCGTGCTATCTTGCAACCAGTTCAACCTCCGGCGCGACTTCCCGGCCGATTATCGTTCGGGGTTTGGCGACGATCCAGATGCAATTGTGACTCGCGGCGGGAGCTGCATCATTGATCCCTTCGGTAACTTTCTCGCGGGACCAAACATGGAAGGCGAAGCGATTCTGATCGCCGAGATTGATCGCACGCAGATCGTCCGGGGAAAATTCGATCTGGATGTTGTTGGCCATTATGCACGGCCAGATATCCTCCAGCTCCACGTGGACGAGCGGTCTAAACAACCAGTGACCACGCAAACTTCCGAAACAAGCGGGCCCCTTAAGCGTCGTGACGGAGATTGGGACGCAGAGTGAGTGAACCATCGTCGTTCAGTTTCTGGTGACAAGCCCAACGCACCGGATAGCGCATATTCTTTACCTCGATCTCCGCTCTGAGTCTTAGTCCGCGCCATTTTGTCCGTTGCGGCAGCACAAACTGCGCCTGCCGGACCTTGCCAGGCAGAGGATACCCAGGATCTAAGCAACCGCTCTTAAGTGGTTTCCCGTCCTCGCTCTCCACGGTCACCCGCAACACACCCGGAACACCCGCAATACCGTCGTTGGCGAAGCCGACGATCAGCCCCAGGTAGCCGCCATCTTCATAGCTCCAGATCATGGACGGCCTCATACGATAGCCGATTCGACGATTGATCCGATCGAACCAGGCTGGCGATGACTGGTAGTAGCTCATCAGATTCCTGGCGTTGATCTGGTGGAAGTTCCAAAGCGACCAGTAATTCGCCCCTACATCCATCACATGAGCGATGATATTGTCGGCGGGAGATATCCCTTCCTGTACGGCGAGAGGATCTGGAGCTTTGCCCGGGAGCCCCTGTTCGAGCACCGCAGCGATCCAAGGCGGGCGGTTACTGAGAGCTTCAATCTGCTCATTTTCAATGAAGATGGTGTCACTCCGAATCCAGTTATTGCTGCGGACCGTGCGATCAAGAACTTCCGAATTTCCAACTCGGCTGTAGTCGGGTTGGGTGTTGGTCAACAAAGGGGTCTTCGTAAAGTGCTCCAGCTGAACTTCCAGCATGTTGATCCAGGTGCGCTCGGCGGTCTGGTAATCGGGGAAAGGGTGATTGCTGAAGGGCCAGGTGTGGCCTTCGCCCCAGAATCCATACATGAAGGTATCGATGAACTCGATGGTTGGACTACCGTTAAATTCCGCCGCCAACAGTCCAATCAGATCCCTGAATGCCTGCTGAAAAAAAGGATGGTCAAACCGGGGCTGGTAGCGCGTATACGGGTTCTGCAGGAATCTTGCCGCCGCGCTCGCTTCCTTCTGATCGGCGATGAGTTCAACAGTCGGTACCTTGCCGAGAACAAAATCCGGTAACGCCGGTTGGTGTGAGTAGTCTGGAGCGCTCATCTGGATTCGCATTCCGATGCGCTTGTTATTTTTCTTGGCCAAATCGAAAACAAGCTTCAAGTAATCAGGCATCTCGAGACGCCCCGCTCGCGGCTGGATTTCCCGCCACGTCGGGCGTATGTAAAGCTGCTGCCCCAGGGGGAACCGAACCAGATCCTCAATCGCTTGGGGAATGTTGTCCGATTTGATTTCCTCTGTGCCCATATCGGCCGTGATGTATGTGATCAGTCCCTTCCCATAGTTCGGCACGACTTCTTCCGAGGGGGTTGTGGTCATAACCACGTCATCGGTCGGAATGGAGGCATCGGGAGGGTACTGGGAAAAGGGACCCTGATTGAGGCGGTCGGTCACGGTTGGGCCAGAACCAAAGTCGTATTTTCCCCAATTGTGCGCAGGGACGATTCCCCGCGCTTTGTTTGTTCCGAGTTCAGCAGCCACTGCTAATGCAACACCACTTCTGAGAAAGTCTCTGCGCTGCATCGAAGTTGTTTCCTCCTCGCGTTGCACGCGATTTCGATTTCGCCGCGCCACCCATGAGCCGGCTGTCGATGGTCCCAGCCGGGGTGAGTTCTCCGTCGGCTAGAACGGCAATTTCATGAGCGCACATCATTTGTCAGTCGGCTGCTCGAAACGCCGGTTCGCGCGGAGTTCGGGAGTTGGTTTCAGTTCGCCGCTTACTCCGATGGAAAAGCTCTGTTCATAGGGCGCGTCGTCCGGCCCGTCCACTTTGAGCCGAACTGTGAAATCGGCCGCTCGGGTATAGCAATGAGAAACGGTGGACCCTTCCGAGATCGTCCCGTCGCCGAAGTCCCAGTGATAGCCGAGCGCCGGTACGCCCTCAGGATCGGCCTGAGCCGAGAAGGCGATGGTCTCCCCAACCTTCGACTGAGAAGGGATCCGGGCCGTAACCTTTGGGGCGGCCTTGGCGACGGCAGTGTCCACCAGCTTGATTATCACCGCCGATTGCGGTGACTGATTCTCAATCCGGATCGTGCCACCTTCGAGCACAAAGGCTGCGTTTGAATCCAAGACCCCAGTCGCCACCATCGTGGAGCTAGCTGGGAGCCCGAGGTCGGTGAGGCGCAACGAGCGCGAGCGCGGCCGGTCGGTCCAGTTGAAAACGGTCAAGATGTTTTGGCGAGGGCTTTGCCGAAGCAAGAAGAGACTCGGTTGTCCATCCTCCGGGTCGTAAGTCATCAGATCTACGGGCGTTGAGGCGCGCCCAGCTTTGGCCATATTTAGCAAGTCCCGGTTTTCCACCAAGGCCAGTCGATCCTTCTCATTGTTGAGCACTAGTAGGTCATCGCCGATTTCGTACATGCCACCGGCGACCGCAGAGAGCGCGATCGAAGCCTGCGCTGCCGCCAGCGAATGTGATGAACGCTCGCCCGCATGCTCCACCAGATATGTATCGGTGACGTTGAAAGCGTCCGGGTCATTGATGAAAAAGTTGCCGTTCATGTAGAAGCGGGCCGCGATGCCGGGGGCGGCGGTCTTCGACCTCAAAAAACTGTGTCCTGTGTCGGCGGAGACGCGGCCTGTGTCTACGATCCCGACGGGATTGAGCATCGGACTTCCGTCCTTGTCCAGGATCACGTCGTCGCCGACGGTGTCGCGAATGACCTGCAAGCCGATACGCTGGGCTTCGAGTGCAGTGGTCCTTGGGCGATAGTAGTAACCTTCAATTGCCGTCGTATCCATGAAGTCCAATTTGATGAAACGAACTCCCCATTCCCGGACCAACGTCTTATAGGTCTGGCGCAAGTATTCCTGCGCCCCAGGATGTGTCGTATCAAGCGCGTAAAGCGTGTCAACACCCTGCTTCCACAAATCCTCTAGGGGAATCGGCTGGCCCTTGGCATTGTGGACCAACCAATCCTTGTGATGTTCGTAAATCCAGGCCCGACTGCTTACCTCGAACGGCGCCGTCCACAAGCCAACGGTCAAGCCATCTCTCAAAATACGATGAGCCACAAACCGCATGCCGTCCGGGAATTGCGTTGCGTTGGGCGTGGCGTACTCTCCGCGCGCGTACTGATAGCCATCGTCGATTTGGAGATATTTGTAACCAAGCGATTTCAAATGCTGCGACAGCCAATCGGCAGTCGCCAGCGTCTCGCCTTCGTTGATCGCGCCGTAGTAGGCAGTCCAGCTCCACCATCCCATTGGAATCTCACTCGAAACGCGTGGGCGATGCAGCCGTCGAATGGCGGAACCATAAGCACGAAGCTGCCCGAGGTAGTCGGACCCTGCCGCGAACATCAATCGTTCAGAGCTCATCTCTTCGCCAGGATTCAGTGGAAGACTTAGTTCGATCCGGTCGCACTGCAGAGACTTCGCTTCCAGAGACTTTGCCTCACTGTAATCTTTCTGAATCTCCGTGGTACCGGTAGATTCGACGGTATAGGACGCGATCTTAGCTCCGGCATCTTTGCCCTCGGTTTTGAGTCGCAAAAGCGTCAGGAAACGGTCCGATGTGAGTGCGCCAAGAAATAAGCTTTGCTTGGTCATGCGGTTGTAAATCAGCTGACTTCCAACTCCGCGATGCATTCCGCCCGGAGCGTTCCCGAGATCGTAGATCATCAAGTCGGGCCAATCTTCACTGAAGCTATCGGAGAGAATTCGCTCATCCGCTGGACGCCCACCCAAGTTGACGATCGGGTCTCCCATGGCCTCAACACTACGGATTGCCTGCACTGACGTTGCCTTGCGCGTCTGGTTCCTGACCCGCACTTGAACGGTGCCGTAGGGATTTTGGGTGTAAAGCTGAACTACATAGATAAGATCAGGACTGTCGTCGAGTCCGCTGCAAGTGACCGTGAACTGTCTACCGGATCCAAGAGGGTCGCGGAATGGCGACTCGGAAACCGAATGCGAGGGATAGCTCCCGGTACGCAGCCAGGTGTGATCGACCAGAGCGCTTATGCTTGCCTGCAGCGCAGATTGGCTGCCAATGGGTCCAAATTGATACGATCCCTCCTGACCATTGACCGTCACGGATAGAGTGCCATTAGTCAGTTGCTGCGCGGAACACACGCACGCGGCGATAGTCGCGCCCATCATGCTGCACAGCAGGACCGCGAGCATCTTTCGCGCGGTTTCGACCGCACGCGGTGCAATTGCCAGCTTTCGGATCAGACACCGTGCGTTGGTCATGAGTTCGTTCCATCTTGAGCGTAGAATTCACGCGCTGATCAAATACCAATCCGACATCTAGCTGCAATCTTCGTCAGAAGCGCCAATAGCGGCCCACTAGAAAGAGAACTTCAGGGCAAACTGTATCTGTCGTGGCGGCCGAGCAGCCGTCAAGCTGCCGTATTGCGATGTTCCAAGAGTGGTTGCGTTGTTGCCGTTTTGCGGACCGCTATTCGCGAACAGGAAGTTGGTGTGATTCAGGAGATTAAAAAACTCCGCGCGAAATTCCAGAGTCGTCTTCTCCGAGGTGTGGAAGAACTTGAATACGGAGAAGTCCCAGGTCTTGTATCCCGGCGCCTGAATGGTGTTACGGCCGACGTTGCCGAAGGATCCCAGAGGAGGATCGGTGAATGCGCAAGTGTTGAACCATGCGGTCGGCGTGCGAATTCTGTCGGGAGCAAGCCCGCCCTGCGACACCAGGATCTGGCACTGCGGGTTGGGATTGCCCGGCACAACGCCTGCCCGGTTCGGATCTCCGACTTGGTCAGGACGTTGTGACACGCCACCGGCGCCGCCGTCAGCATTCGCGAAGTTTCCGTCCGCGTCGAGCACCGTAAACCAGTTGCCGCTGGAGATCGATACGATATTCGCAACTTGCCAACCTCCGACGACCTGGTTGGCGAACCCGGTCGCATTCCCCAGGAAGTGTTTGCCGTGACCGAAGGGCAACTCGTAGATCGAATTCAACACCAAGCGGTTGCGCACGTCGAAATCAGAATTGCCGTATTCTGCCTGCGGATTACGGAAGTAGCGGAAGTCGCTGTTGTTTTGTGTAGGACCAAGGTTCGCGTTGGAGGCGATATCCAGCGAATGCGCGTAAGTGTAGGATGCCTGGAACTGCAGGCCTTTCGCGAAGCGCTTTTCGAAACTTGCCTGCAGCGAGTTGTAATTGGAGGATCCAGTCGAGCGGAACCAATCAATACCCGTGTCGAAAACCGGGGCGCAGTACTGGGGTGTCGCCAGGGCACAGGGGCCGGGGGCTCCGATTAAGGTCGCAAACACCGGCCGTCGCGGCGCAGTCGCGTCATTTGGATTCGGGTCTGGCGCTGCCTGGTTGCCGTTGAAGAACGTATACAACTTCGTCCCTTTGGAACCCGCATAGCCCAGCGTGAGCACACTGTTCGCGGGTAGTTCCCGTTCAAAGCTTAAGTGCCACTGCTGCATGTAGGGCGTGCGCAGGTTCTTATCAACGGAGAAAAAGATGGGGGTGTTGGGATTGACCAGTGAGTTGGCGGGGAAGCCGCCGGCCAGCGAAGGAATCTGAGTTACGCGGCAATCTCCCGCAGTGGGGTTCGCCGTCGGCGCGCTACAGGGCGAAATGAACGATTCGTTGGTGAAGAACGGAGGATTGAATCCGGGACTCGGATTCGAGTACGGCCCGTTCTCCTGCCCGCCGTAGAAAATGCCATAGCCCGTGCGCAAAACGGTCTTCGGAGTGAACTGCCATGCCAGGCCGACGCGCGGCGCGAAGTTAGTCAGGTCGGAGTTGATGAGCCCACGGCTGCCAGTGGCGCTGATCTTGACGTACTGCGCGATGTAGGGCGTGAGCTTCGCGGTTTGTCCGCTCGGCACAAAGATGGTGGGATTGGCGGGATTGCTGAGGTCAAAGTTCCCCACGTCGTTGAAGCGATCCGACACGGTGCCAAATAATTCGTAGCGCAATCCCAAGTTCAATACCAGAGTCGGCCTTACCTTCCAATCATCCTGCGCGTACAACGCATAGGTGTTCCGGAAATAGTCCACATTGTGAAGGTTGTTGATGCTGCCGCTGCTGGCAAGCCCTGCCATGAAGGAAGCGAACCCAGAGCCTCCGGTCCCGATCGCCGCGGGATTATCCGTCAGTGTGCTGTTGAAATTCAGCGTCCCGCGCGCTGCCGCCGGTTGAAAGATGGTGAATTCTTCACGGCGTATCTCTGTGCCAATCTTCCAGGTATTGCGCCCATGCACCCAGGTCAGGTTTTCCGAGAGGGTGTAGGAATTCTGCAGCTCCACCGAAGGCAGGAACGTGGGGCTGCCCAACGTGGCGACGTCGCTAAAAATCAGCTGCGGCAGCCCGCCAATGCCGGGCGAAAAAGGAACGCCGGGAAAATTGACATTGGGCTGGGCCGATACGTTGGTGTTCGCGTTGAGTTCCAGGCGATGGGCGTTGACCCGGTTGTAGCCCAGCCGGAATTCGTTGATCAACTCGGGCTTGAAAATGTGCGTCCAACTGGCGGCAAAACTACGGTAGGAGAAATCCTCTTCGCCGCTGAAGAATCCACCGCCATCGGCCAATCCACCGAAGGTTCCAGGAATGAAGCTGGGCTGATTTTCGAAGCTGAAGCGGAAGAAGGTGTTGTCACTGTCAGAGAATTTCTGGTCCACCCGAGCGTCAAAGTTGTTGCGCGTTTCTTTGCGCACAGGATTAGCGAGGAAGTTGTTCCCACTCGAGTTGATCGGCCCCGCCGCTGGATACAACGCTGCCAGCCTCAGCGCCAATGGATCCAATGAACCACCACCCGCCACCACCGGCGCCGCTGGGATCTTGTTCAGAGGTTTCCCCGTCGCGTCATATTGGAAGGGCACTCCGCAACTCGCTTGCGCCAGCTTGGCGTCGAAAATCTCGCCCGCATAGGTCGGTCCCCCGTTACAATCCGTGCCGGTCACGGTCGTATAGTCAATCAGGCTCGAAAAATCTCCCGTCCGCCACCCCGTCGGTGGCACGAATGCGGTCTGGGTTTGCGCCTGGCGCACGCGGAATCCCTCGTAGTCGACAAAGAAGAACGTGCGATTCCTTCCGTCGTACCAGTGCGGCAGCAATACCGGCCCGCCGAAGGTTGCGCCAAACTGGTTCTGCTGGTACTGAGGTACGGGCCCCACTGCATCAAAATAATTCCGCCCATCCAGTTTGTTGTTGCGAAGAAATTCCCAGGCCGAGCCGTGAAGTTGGTTGGTCCCCGACTTGATAACCGCGTTCACGATGGCACCGTTGCCGCGCCCGAACTCCGCGCTGTAGGCATTGGTTTGTACCTTGAATTCTTGCAGAGCTTCCACTGGGGGCTGAATCACGAAGTTCGTTTCGTTGAGCAGGTCGGGCAGGTTCGAGTTGTTGTCCACGCCATCCAGCAAGAAATTGTTCTGCAGCGACCGTGCTCCGTTGGCGCTGAAACCGTATCCGCCTTCATCGCGCGCGCCCGGTTCGCTGGGCGCGGTGCCCGGGCTGAGCAGCGCCAACTGGGCAAAGTTTCGCCCGTTAAGGGGCAGGTTGCTCACCCGCTTCTGGTCGACGACCTGTCCCAACTCCGAAGTTTCGGTTTCGAGCAGCGGCGCCGCTTCCGTGACTACCACCACTTCGGATATTTGCCCGACCTGCAGGGTCATGTTGATGGCGACGCGTCCCTGCACGTTCAACTCCACAACCTCTGACACCGTCTTCTTGAACCCCGTCTTCTCCACCGTGACCTTATAGCGTGCAATGTGCAGTGGACTCGCGACATACTCTCCCTCGTCGTTGGTGGAGAGAGTCATTTGGACGCCGCGATCCACGTCCTCCACCGTGACCTTAGCGCCTTGAACCACCGCACCGCTAGGATCGCGTACCACTCCGACAATGGTCCCGGCATCCTTCTGCGCCCATAACGGTGTAGCTAAGCCAATGGCTACAGAAAGAAACAGCGCCACAAGGGTTTCTCGGGCGTGAAAAAAAGCGGTCATGGCAAGCCTCCCTAAGTTGCATCCAAGAAGCGCTGGACTCTCACTTCGAAGTGCGGATGTTTCGTAATGTTACGAAAGATTACTTTTACTTCCGTTTTGCGGCCTTGTCAACCGGAATATTCTTCCTGCCAAGTCGTGTCGTCGCGCTGTTTGGCGGAAGACCGCAAATCCTAGCCCATTGTCACCGTCGGAAACAGTCATGGGTGTTCGCAGCAGAGCGACTTCGCCAAGGGTGCAAACCGCGGGGAACGCGTGTCGGACGCTCTTGCCGCCGCCGAGCGATTGCTTCTGACGGGCAAGTTCGGCAATTTGCGCAAGGACGTCTCCATCCATCGCCACCTTCGACGCTACTACACGAACGAGGGGGCTTCTCGAACCGAATAACACTGCCCTGGGTGGAGCCGCATTTTCAGCCGCAAGCGAGCGGTTCCGGGTGTGTCCCTACGAACCAGATTGGGGCGAACCAAATCGGAACATTTCCCTAGACAACGGAATGTTATGCGGGATAAAAGAGAAGTGCTAAGAGAATCCGCTATTGGCAGGCGTGCCGTAGATCGGCTCAAAATTTCTGAAATGCTAAACGAAGAGCGGCAAAGAGCGATCCTCGATCTGCTGCGTCGGGATGGCCGGGTCTTGGTCGTGGACTTGGCCAGACATTTCCACACTTCCCAGGTCACCATCCGCAAGGACCTGGAGATCTTGCATGCAAAAGGCCAGGTTCACCGCACCCACGGCGGTGCACTTCCCGCGCGCGACGGCGCCCTAGAAGATCTCTCTTTGCGAGAAAAAGAGAAGTTGCATCGCAAGGAGAAGCTGCAGATTGCGTCGGCTGCAGCGAGAATGGTATCGGAAGGGCAAGTGGTCGTCCTCGATTCCGGCACTACGACTACCGCCATCGCCCGCGCCCTCCGCAATTTTCAGAATCTGACGGTCATTACCAACGCGGCGAATATCGCAGCTGAACTCTCCGGATCGGTGTTAGAAGTGATTTTGACCGGGGGCAGTCTGAGGAAAAACTCTTTTTCTTTGGTCGGGCCGCTCGCCGAGGAGACGCTCCATAAGTTGCATGCCGACATCCTTTTTCTTGGAGTCGATGGATTCGACGTTCAGTATGGGCTCAGCACACCCAATCTTTTGGAAGCGAAAGTAAATCGCGCCATGATAGAGATTTCCAAAGTGGCGGTGGCCGTCTGTGATTCCAGCAAATTCGGGAAACGCAGCCTCTCGTTGATTGCTTCCACTTCTTCTCTACAACATGTCATCACTGATGCCGGGATCCCCAAGGCAGACCTGAACGCACTAAAGAAATCCGGGGTTCAAGTCACGGTCGTTTAATTCTTTAGTCCGTACGGTGAACTTCTTCAGAGGCTGCCTTGCGTTGTTCCTGTACACACGGCGCAAAACTTCATCGGGAAGAAACTCCCCAAGTTCCTTCCGTTCCTATCTGAGCGCAGCTCAGTCCGTTGCTTCGGGGAGATCATAAATCGATCTCCTACAAGCACGTTTGGGGACAGTTTCCATTTAGCCGAAGATACACCCGCCGATCCTAATCAACCGATTGCAACAGGCCCAGATTGAACAGCCGGTTGGTCTAATCGACGGGCATGTGGTCATCAGGGGTCAGCCCGTGCCCGCAACCCAGTTCCCTCACCTTTAGCGGCGGGTCCTGCTGGCGGCGCCACCTTGCCGTCCGGCACCGGCCCTACTCGCACGCGGCGGTTATGCTTCTGCGCCATTCTTCTTCATAAGATCTTCCAGGCCATCCGACCTTAGTCCGTTTCAAGCGCAATGCTAATCAAGTTCGACACCCCGCTTTATACCGCACTCTTAGGTTCCTCGCTAACTAAATAGCGCATTCCGTCTTCCCTCGCCGGTTCTATACGAACACGTAAATGAGAGTTTTGCTCTGAATCCACCTCTAGGCAAGATCATACATTTGGCAAATCGAGCAACTCGCGGGGAGGGGTACAGATCCGCTAAGTCCAGGTAGTCAAGTTGTGCATGCATACCATGTTCAGCTTTGGCATCCAGTTTCACCGGGAACCGGTCAAGACGAAAGTCATGTTGATTTATATTAACCAATATGCAAATATCTCAATATAGCAATGCCTGAGCTATCACAATTCACAGCCGAGTTTTTCAAGGCCTTGGCGCATCCGATGCGGGTCAGAATACTGGACATGCTTCGCTCCGGGGAAGTCGGTGTCAATGAGCTCAGCGTCCGTCTTAGAGTTGAACAAAGTACGCTTTCTCAACAGCTTGCAGTCTTGCGAAAGAGCAGCATTGTGGTTGGCCGCAAGGAAGGCCAGAACGTTTACTACTCCGTGCCAGATCAAGCAATCTTTCGTCTGCTCGACGACGCTCGGCAGGTCTTCAACAACCATTTGGTAGATATAAGGGATCTGCTTTCTCAACTCAGTCCAGCGGGGGAAAAGTGAGCGGCACATTCGACGTGGGGCTCCGCCTGATGTCCCCGCGTTTGGAATTCACCGTTGCTCCCTGCCGATTTAGTGGTCGGGCGGAGGGACAGATGTTCCAATGACGGAAGTTGCCTTCAGTTCGTTTCTTGTGGCAACGCTATCGGTCCCCGTAGTCACCCTGATTTCTCGGCGGTGGACAAAAGCGCGCTCCCTTCCTCCCATACTGCTAATGGGATCGTTAGCGGTCGGGATCGCGGTTGCAGCGGCCGGGTTTTACGGTGGGCGAAAATTCGTGGTTGATGTTTCGCAAGTGGCATCGTTCTCTTTCGCACTCAGCGTGGACCGGCTCAGCGCGTTCTTTCTATTGCTGATTTGCTCGGTCTCACTGCCGGTCATCCTGTTTTCGAGCTCGTACATTCCGCGCCACTATTCCGGAGCACGCCGGCATTGGCTGTGGGTGCTCTTGCCTCTGTTCCTGATGTCGATGGTCGTGGTCGTAACCGCTTCCACCACGTTTGCGTTTCTGTTCGGATGGGAACTGATGACCCTGTTCTCCGCCGGCCTCATCCTGATTGATGGCGACTCAGAACAGCGGCGCCACAGCATCTTTATCTATCTCCTGATGATGCATGCCGGCGCAGCCGCCGTTATCGGCGCTTTCCTGTTGTTTCTGCCGCAAGCCAGCAACTTCGCACAGATGCGGGCCAGCGCAACCTTGATGTCGCCGGCTCTGCGCACGGCTGTATTCTTGCTCGCCTTTATAGGATTCGGAACGAAAGCCGGAATTGTTCCGCTGCATTTATGGCTGCCCAGAGCGCACCCGATTGCACCCAGTCCGGTGTCAGCCTTGATGTCAGGCGTAATGCTGAAAACCGCGGTCTACGGATTTGTCCGCTTCGCTTTTGACTTTCTCGGCACCGGCCCCAGTTGGTGGGGATATCTGGTGCTGTCGGCAGGCGCCGTGTCGGGGCTGCTGGGAGTGCTGTACGCGATTTCGGAACATGATCTGAAGCGCTTGCTGGCTTATCACAGCGTCGAAAACATTGGCATCATCTATCTCGGCCTGGGAGCGGCGCTAGTGTTTACGGCCAACCATGCCCCGCTCTGGGCAGCTCTCGCCCTCGCTGCGGCCCTGCTCCACTGCTTGAACCACGCGATTTTCAAGAGCCTCTTGTTTCTCGGGGCCGGCGCAATTTCTGACGCAGCTCACACGCTCGACCTGGAAGAACTCGGCGGATTGCAGAAACGGATGCCGCTGACAGGCGTTGTGTTCCTGATTGCCTGCTGTTCCATTGTCGGCCTGCCGCTGTTCAACGGTTTCGTGAGCGAATGGCTCACCTTCCGCAGTTTTCTGGCGGCTTCAGAACTAACAAATCTGTCCGCAGCCATCGTTCTGCCACTGGCTGCGGGCGTATTGGGGCTGATCGGCGGATTGGCAGCCGCGTGTTTTGCGAAGGTGTACGGTGTCGCCTTCCTGGGGCGTCCGCGCAGTCGCGAAGCAGAACACGCCAACGAAGTTTCTTTGCCCATGCAGGCCGGTATGGGAGCGCTGGCGACGGCGTGCGTCGTGATCGGAGTTTTCCCTGGTCTGGTGCTACACAACCTGGGCAAATTAACCGAGGAACTTGTTCCCGGTGCTGCGTTGCCGCCGGCGGCAACATCACTCTCGTCGATACTTCCATGGATCGCGCTCTTCGTTGGGGTGCTGGTCGCCGGCATTGCCGTATTTAAGCAAACGAAAAAGCTGACAGCGACTTGGGCCTGCGGACTACCGGGCCTGAACGAGCGGATGCAGTACACCTCCACCGCCTTCTCCAAGCCGCTGCGAAAAGTCTTCTCGCAGGTGTATAAGGCGGATCGAACCGTCGAAGTGGTTCCTGCTGGTGCGCCATATTTTCCGGTATCCATTTCGTACCGGTCGGTTCGCACGACATCTTTCGAAAAGTCTTTGTACCGACCCGGGGTGAACGCCATCGTCGCAGCTGCCTACCGTTTACGACGGCTCCAGACGGGCAACATTCAGATCTACCTCCTGTATATTTTCGCAGCCCTCATCGCATTGCTGGTGTTCATGAGGTGGGTATGACATTCCTGATGAACACAGTCCAGGTATTGCTTCTGATTTTGCTGGCGCCTCTGCTGCGCGGTGTGATTGCGCGGCTCAAAGCCAGAATCCAGAATCGTCGTGGCGCCAGCGTGTGGAGGCCGTATGCCGATCTGTTCAAGCTCTTTCGCAAAGAGGATCTCGTCCCGGCTTCGGCTTCCTTTGTTTTTCGCCTCGTCCCCATCGTCCTGTTTGCTGCCACCCTGGTGGTCGCGGCGTTTATTCCGCTGCTGCACAGTTCGGCGCTCCTGGGCGCGACCGGCGATTTCGTGCTTCTCGTCTACCTGCTGGCGCTGGGGCGCTTCTTCCTGATGCTGGGAGCGATGGATGGCGGCAGTTCCTTCGGAGGCATGGGAGCTAGTCGCGAAGCACTGGTTTCGACCTTGGCGGAAGCTCCATTCTTGCTGGCGCTCATGTCGGTGGCCATTGCCGCGCGTACTGGCAGCATGGCTGGAATGGTGCAGTGGACCCTGGGGCAAAACTTCTTTCAGTTCTCAGCCGTTCACGCCCTAGCGGCCGTGGCCTTGGCCCTGGTTGCGATCGCAGAAACGGGACGCATCCCAGTGGACAATCCGACGACGCACCTGGAACTGACCATGATCCACGAGGCGATGGTACTGGAGTACTCGGGACCGAGCCTTGCTCTCATCGAATGGGCCAGCGCAATCAAGCTCACTGTAGTCATGGCGTTGCTGATCGCGCTGTTTGTCCCCTGGGGAATGGCGAGCAGCCTTTCGGCGCTCGCCATCGCAATCGCGGTGCTCGTGCTGCTCCTAAAAATGGCCGTACTCGTACTGGCGCTCGCGTTGCTTGAAAGCAGCGTCGCGAAGTTACGGATGTACTTAGTTCCTGATTTTCTCGGGGTAGCTTCGGCGCTAGCGATCCTCGCTGTGGTTTTTACAGCGCTCATGAGGTGAACGATGGGTTTATTTGAGACGGCTGCGGCCAAGGCTCTGGCGTCGTCCGGGGTGTTCTTGTTCATGACCGTGCTGCTCATCGCGGCCGCCAAGCGGATTTCCACCTGCATCGCACTGTTCAGTCTGCAATCGCTGGTCTTAACCGCACAGATCATCGCGATGTCCCGCATGCACCATTCGGGGGAAGGCTTCGTCATCGCTGCCATGGTATTGACGGTCAAGGTGATCGCGATTCCATATGTGCTCTATCGCATCGTCGAAGAACTGAAAGCGCCGCGCGACGTTTCTTCCTCAACCTCGTCTTCGCAATCGGTGTTCATTGCCGCCGGACTCATTCTTCTCTCCTTCTTTGCGGTGCGCCCTTATGCGGGCGTGCTGGGTGGCGACCAGTCTATGCTCGCAGCCTCGGTCGCATTGGTGCTGACCGGCGGTTTCCTCATGGTTAGCCGTAAGAAGGCTTTGATGCAGGTGGTCGGCCTTCTGGTGTTGGACAACGGCATCTTCCTGGCGGCTCTGACCACCACTTTTGGAATGCCGTTGATCATCGAGATCGGAATTGTGTTCGATCTGCTGATGGGAGTCTTCTTGATGGGACTGTTTGTATTTCGAATCCGCGACACCTTCGACCATCTCGACGTTTCCAAGTTGCGGCGGTTGAGAGGCTGATGCATGATTCTCCTTCTGCCATTGTTCATACCGCTGGCCGGCGCGATCGTGGTCTTCTCGTGCCGGCAACCGCGCGTCGTGGTGCGCGCCGCCCTCACCACCGGCGCCCTGGAACTGGCTGCCATTGGCGTCACGGTATACAGCATTCATTTCCAGGGCGTTCTAACTGCGGGACGCTATCTGCGCGCCGATGGCCTCACCTCGTTCTTCCTCATTAGTTTGGGACTGATCTCCGCGCTTGTCCTCGTCTATTCGTCGGGATACCTCCGCCATGTTCCGGAAGGAAGGTTCTCTTCTCTCCGCTGGTTTTATGGGCTGGTGTTCTTGTTCCTGTTCACCATGGTCGCGGTGTACCTCTCGGCCAATCTCGGAATGATGTGGATATTCGTTGAGGCCACCACCCTCGCATCCGCTTTGCTCGTGGGCTTCTATAACACCGAAGGCGCGGTGGAGGCTGGCTGGAAATATCTGATTGTCTGCACCGTGGGCATTGCCTTCGCGCTGTTCGGTACGATCGCGCTCTACCTGGCGGCGGTGAAGGGTGGAGTCAACCCGCAATCGGCGCTCGATTGGGGCACATTGATGGCCGCAGCTCCCGGTCTGGTGGGTGGACGCGAACTGCTGAAACTGGCGTTTGTTTTTGTGGCGGTGGGATATGGAACCAAGGTTGGTTTTGTGCCCATGCATAGCTGGCTGCCCGATGCCCACGCCGAGGCCCCCTCGCCCATCAGCGCGCTCTTGTCCGCGGTTCTGCTAAATTGCGCGATGTATGCGTTGCTGCGTTTTGACGCGATCACATCGCGGGCCATCGGCAGTGGATTCAGTCATACTCTGCTGCTGATCTTTGGCGGGGTTTCCCTCGCCGTGGCCAGCCTGCTGATGATTGTGCAACGCGATCTGAAACGCCTGCTCGCCTACAGCAGCATTGAGCACATGGGCATTGTGGCCATCGGCATCGGTCTGGGCGGCGCACTGGGACTCTATGGCGCTTTACTGCACACCTTCAATCACTCCATCGCCAAAACATTTCTGTTCTTCACCGCGGGCAATGTTCGAGAAAACTTCGGCATCCTCCGCATGGAGCGGATTCGCGGAATGGCTCTTTCGCTGCCCTGGACCGGCGGCGCCCTTATCCTGGGCGCCCTGGCCATCACAGGGATGCCGCCCTTTGGGTTGTTTGTCAGTGAACTGGTGATTCTCACGGGGGCCTTTTCCACGGCCCACTATTTCATTGCAGTGCTGATGCTGGCAGCGATTTCCGTAGTCTTTGGCGCGCTGCTCTATCATTTTCAGCACATGCTCATGGGCAAGCCGGATGATGTTCCCATGCAACCTGCTTTACGGCGTTCCGAGTTCGCCGTCATGGGCGTTTGCGCTCTATGCCTGGTGGTGTTGGGCGTGCATATCCCGTCGGCCTTTGCTGCCGTTTTGCGCGGCGCGATGGCGGTATTGCAGCCATGACACAGACCTCTCCTCGGAGCGAAGCGGTGGTATCACGAGCGCTGGATCTGCTGCGCGCCGCGAACACCCGCCTGGTCTCAATTTTTGGCAGCACCGATGACAACCGTGTAGCTTACGTTCACTACCTCATCGACGTGAGTAGCCGCGAATACCGCATGCTCAGTTCGCCAGTCACCGGACCCATTCCTTCGGCAACGCCGATCACGCCCGCAGCCGCCTGGTACGAGCGCGAACTTCATGACCAGTACGGCATCGAGTGCGTCGGCCACCCTGACCCGCGGCCCCTGTTGCTCCATGAGAATTGGCCGGAAACCGTCCATCCCATGATCGACGATGTTTCGAACGTGCCCCAGGCAGAGGGCCAGTACCGCTTCCTCAGAGTGCAAGGGGACGGGGTTTGCGAAGTGCCGGTCGGTCCCATACACGCCGGCATCATCGAGCCCGGGCATTTTCGTTTCAGTGTCATCGGCGATACCGTGCTCCATCTTGAATTGCGGCACTTCTATACCCACAAGGGCACGGAGAAACTATTCGAGAACACTCCGGTGATGGACGGCGTGATGATTGCCGAATCCGTCTCCGGCGACAACTGCTTCTCCCACGCCGTGGCCTACTGCCAGGCAATCGAAAATGCATTTGCGATCTCTGTGCCACCACGGGCGCAAGCCATCCGCCTCATCGGACTCGAACTGGAGCGCATGATTGCGCACATTGCGGACGTCGGGGCGTTGTGCGGGGATGTCGCATTCAGCGTGCCGGCCACGTACACTGCGCGCCTTAAGGAATCCTTGCTGCAGGCTTCGAGCCGCTTCTTCGGTACGCGCTTCTGGCGCGGAATTGCGGTGCCTGGGGGCGTCACCCGTGACTTGTCCTCTGCAGAAACGGGTGAGTTCGGCGGGATCGTCATGGCCGCCGCCCGCGATTTCGCGCAGATGGCTCGCCTCATCCTGAACACGTCTTCAGTTCAGAACCGCTTTGAATCGACGGGAATCCTGACCGCCGAAATCGCCAAGCAGTTGGCGATCGTTGGGCCGGTGGCGCGCGCCAGCGGAATTCGGCTTGACGTGCGTTGCGATCATACCAGCGGACGCTATCGCGACATCAACGTGGATATGCCACTGTACAAGTATGGAGACGTGCTCGCACGGGCGCGCGTCCGAATCGATGAGACCGCCATCTCAATGCGCCTGATCAATGAAACCCTGAAGGCACTTCCGGCGGGATCGGTTCTTGTCCCCGTGCCGCTCTCAGGAAGCGCGGAAGCTTTGTCGGCAGTCGAATCACCGCGGGGCGAACTTCTGTACTGGGTGAGAATACGCGACGGGAAAATCACGCGTTGCCACATCAAATCACCCTCGTTTCAGAATTGGCCGGCGCTGCCGTTGGCTATGCCCGGCAATATTATTGCGGACTTTCCCCTGATCAACAAAAGCTTCAATCTCTCGTACTCTGGATGTGATCGATGATCGGCGACGCTGTCGAACGGAGTCTCAGAAGCCCCCAGGTGCTGATTTCGGTCAGCGATCTACTTTCGAACGCCGCCGGAAGCCGCATGCCGGATGTCCACCCGGACTTGCTCACGGACGAGATTGCGCATCGCGTAGTGGCAGCCTGTCCGACATCGGCCTTGAAAATTGATGAGGCAGCGGGGCGAAAGTATCTGGTTCTCAACTACGGTGAATGTATCGCTTGCTCCCGCTGCGTCGCAGCAGGGGAAGGGGCGGTCCGGTACGCGGAAAAAGTTGCCCGCTGCGGTGTCAGCAAGGAAGCGCTGATTCGACGCTGGGACATCGAGAGCCGTGCTGAAGTGGTTCACGACGAGCCTGCCTTATCTCAAGCAGCAGAGCAGATTCGTTCTCTGCTCGGGCGAGCGCTGAATATCCGGCAAGTCGATGCCGGCTCGTGCAATGGCTGCGAAGCAGAAATCGTCGCCCTTACAAACCCCTACTACGACTTGGAACGATTCGGAATCCACTTCGTTGCATCCCCGAAACACGCCGATATGCTGCTGGTCACCGGCCCAGTAACCCGAAACATGGCAGTAGCCCTGAAACACTCCTATGATGCTGTACCTTCTCCAAAGCTGGTCGTTGCGGTTGGGGCCTGTGGATGCGGTGGTGGAATCTTCGGTGGCAGCCACGCCGTAGTCGGCCCGGTAGACGCGGTGATTCCCGTAGATGCGTATATTCCAGGATGCCCTCCAACTCCGAGCATGCTCCTTACAGGTATCGTGCAGGTTCTAAGCCCTTTCTTGTCGCCTTCGCGAAGGCAAAAGTCTTAGCGCCGCTGTTGGTCAAGCGGAAACCGCCGCTCCCAAAAACCGTGCCGGGCAGTCCAAACGCATTCTGCCTTAAGTTAGCGCTTATGGGGCCGTGCCCCCCGGTACTGATGGCCTTCATTTCTGGCAGACACTCGGTCGCTACGAAATTCAGTCACCCTCGGTGCAAGATGGAATGGGGACGTGCACCGGCTGCTGATGAAAACGGACACGTCTTTAAGTAAGACGGAAACAAGTGTGCTACCATGCCGGGCAAGCTTTAAGCTCATGGGAGGCGAATCATTGGGCACGCTTAGGCCCCTGAGTACCGGAGAATTGCTGGACCGCACGTTTTCCCTTTATCGAGGCCACTTCGCATTGTTCGTGGGGATCTTCGCGATTCCTCATCTTTGTGTCCTTGCCTTCCAGTGCCTGGCGCTTGCGTGGCAAACTCCGGGGACCCAAATTGTCAACCTGCTCATGACGTTGGTTTGGAGCTTGGGAGCGATCCTCTTGACTGTAGTCGTTTCTGCCGCCTCTCAAGCCGCCACCGTGGTCGCGGTTTCGCAAGTTCACCTCGACCGGCCGGCCGGCGTGATGGATTCATTTTCAAAAGTGAAGAACCAGATCGCCGGCGTAATCGGCCTTTCGCTTACTGTCGGATTCCTCGTCGGCTTGGCTTGCATTGCCTTAGTCGTGCCCGGAATCCTGCTGATGATACGGTGGTCATTGGCCGTCCCCGCGAAGGTTTTGGAAAACAAGAGTACTGGCGAGGCAATGTCTCGGAGTTCCGAACTTAGCCAGGGGAACCGTGGACGCATCTTCGTCATCTGGGTTCTGTTTGCAGTACTCAGCATTGGGGTCAGTATGCTTCTGCAGTGGCCTATCGAAGTCGCCGCAGGAGTGAGTGCACGGGGCGCGCTCCGGCACGTGGCCCCCGGCTGGCAGGTGGCATCGCTGGTCGCAACGTTCGCTTCTTCATGCTTGGTCGGCCCCCTCGCGACAATTGCATTCTCGCTGGTTTACTACGACGAGCGAGTGCGCAAAGAAGCATTTGACCTGCAACTCATGATGGCCGCGCTGGATGCGCCTGCCCTGCAGGTTTCCCAGGCGTGAAGAAGGGCATGACGGCAAGACCCACTTACATTCTCGCCGGGCTTCTGATCACCAGCTTTTTCTGTCAGGCGGCTTCGCAAGGGGGCAACGAGCTCACGGTCGCAGAATATCGCGCGGAACTGCAGCAGTTGTTGGTTGCTACCGAACAGCTCGACAGTTCCGGACGTGCCATTCCCCCGACCCTGCAGGGTTTGCCACAAAGCTGGCGAGTTCAGACGGGGCAGCAGGATTTCGAAATTCCCGCGGAAGGTCTGCGCAGGGACATCCGCAGGTTCGAACAGGAAAGAAGCCTAACAACGGCGGCCGCTATCCGATGGCGGATTCAGAACCTGCGCAACGAGCTCGATGGCTTCCAGAAGGCTCCTCTCAACGTCTCCAGTAGCCGGGATCGCTTAACTGCCCTTCTGGCTCGGCCGGAGTTCCGTGACGTGCGCGGACCGACGTTTATCGACGGTCTCAAACAAAGGCTGCTCGCCCTCATTCTTAGGGTACTGGAGTTGCTTTTCCGTTCGTCCGCCATTCCCACTGTCAGCAAGTTGCTTATTTACGGACTGATCGGCCTCGCGGTGTTGACGCTCGGATTCCTGGCATACCGCCAGATCATGTCGGCCAGCGGACAGCAGGACGTTGTGCCCGCCGATTTCCCGATTTCTGCCAAGAGTTGGCCGTCTTGGCTCGCCGAGGCGCGTGCAGCTGCCGCACAGAATAATTGGCGGGAAGCGATTCATCTCGCCTACTGGGCAGGCATTTCGTCTCTGGAGCAGCAAGGCGCCTGGCGGCCCGATAGCGCGCGCACTCCACGCGAGTACTTGCGCCTGCTGTCCAACTCCAGTGAGCATCGCGAGACTTTGGCTGCACTCACACGTATCTTCGAGCTGACGTGGTACGCCAAGCGTGAAGCAGACGCAGGGGCATTCGCGCAGACGATGCAGGCTCTGGAGAGGCTGGGATGTCACTCAACCTGAACCGTAGCGACCGGCGCCTTCTGCTGGGCGCGGGATTCGTTTTCGTCCTGCTGGTCGCCGGCGCATTGGTGTTCGGTTCTGGCGAGCAAGGGCAGGCTGAATACCCCAGCACTTACTCGAGTGCTTCCGGCGGAGCCAAAGCTGCATACCTGCTTCTCGCTGACATGGGATACAAAGTTCAGCGCTGGGAAAGGTCTCTGAGCGACCTCCCACCGGCCGCAGCGAAGACCCTCATCCTGGCGGAACCGGATGAGGCGCCCACCCGGGAAGAGCGTGACCGGCTAAGAGCCTTTATTTCCGAAGGGGGCCACGTCATCGCCTCGGGAATGTTTGCCGGCACGTTTCTTCCGGAGAATGAGTCGGTTCCCGATATTCTCTCCGGAATGACGTGGAAGAAGGCGTCATCTCTCTCACCCTCCCAAATTACTCGCGCCTCCCCGGAGATTGTGCTGGCGCCACGCGCCTATTGGCGGTCTGTTTCAACAGCCTATCCGCTGTACGGCGATGGTGATCACACCCTGGTCGTGAAGTATTTTTTCGGTCGAGGTGAAGTGCTGTGGTGGGCATCGGCAACCCCTCTCACAAATGCGGGCCTGAAAGAGCACGGCAATCTGGAATTCTTCCTGGCGTGTCTTGGCGATCAGAAGAACGAGATTCTTTGGGACGAATACATTCACGGCTATCGGCAAACGCTGGCCGCTTCCATTGCCCACTCACCAGTGAAGTGGCTCTTTCTGCAATTGGTTCTGCTCGCCGTAGCAGTCGTTGCGACATTCTCCCGCCGCAGTGGCCCCATCTGTATGCCCATGGGCGAAGTGCGCTTGTCCCCGATTGAATTTGTTCAGACCCTCGGGGGGCTCTACGAGCGTGCCGGAACCGCTTCCGTTGTTGTCGACATTTGCTACCGGCGATTCCGCTACTGGCTGACGCGACGACTCGGCGTTGCAGGCAACACTCCGGCAGAGCAGTTGGCCTCCCTAGTCGGCGATCGTTGGGGATTTACCAGCGACCATTTCACCACGACCATGCAACAGTGTGAATCCGCCAGCTACGATCCGTTTCTGCCGGCTCCCGTGGCGCTGCATCTGCTGCAGGAACTCGACGGATACGTAGCTCAATTGAAGCTGTTTCAACGCATTCGGTAAGGAATAAAGATGATGAAGGCAGCCCCACAGCTGGTGCAGCACATTCGCGATGAGATGGGCAAAGTGGTAGTCGGCCAGGACGAACTCAGAGACCAATGTGTCATCGCGTTACTTTGCCGCGGACATGTTCTGCTGGAAGGGGTTCCCGGCATTGCCAAGACCTTGACTGTCAAGACCCTCTCACGATTGATGAGGCTGGATTTTCAGCGCGTCCAGTGCACCTCCGACCTGATGCCCGCGGATATCGTCGGCACCACTGTTCTGAACATGGCAACCAGCTCATTCCAGCTTCACCAGGGGCCGGTGTTCACGGATTTACTCCTGGTCGACGAGGTGAATCGCATGCCTCCGCGCACGCAGGCAGCGCTGCTGGAATGCATGGAGGAGCACCAGGTCACCATCGATGGCAAGAGCTACCCGCTTTCTCCGTTCTTTACTGTCTTCGCCACGCAAAATCCCGTTGAATTCGAAGGAACCTATCCGCTTCCGGAGGCTCAGCTCGACAGGTTCCTGTTAAAACTTCAGGTTCCATACCCCGGGTTGCAGGATGAAGTCCGATTACTCGCCAATGTACAGAACGGATTTGAATCCCGCGAACTGGACAAGATGAATCTGAAGCCAATCGATGGCGGATTACTGGAGCAGGCGCAACAGGAACTGAAGTCGGTCACGGTCGAGGAGGCGCTGTTCAGCTACATCGTGCAGATCGCACGTCGTACCCGGGAATGGCCTTCTTTATCCTTGGGAGCCAGTCCGCGCGCCGCGGTCAGCCTGATGGCAGTCTCAAAAGCCGTGGCCGTGATGGACGGACGTGACTATGTGATCCCGGATGACGTAAAGGCATCTTCGCGCCCGGTGCTCCGCCATCGCATCGTCCTCAAGCCGGAGGCCGAACTGGAAGGCATCACCCCGGACCAGGTTTTAGAAGACGTATTGCGCGCGGTCGAGGTTCCGAAGTGAGCCACCTGGGCACGTTGGTTCCGGTCGAAGTGGAGGCGACAGCTCATTCCTACAAACGCTTCGGGGTAGCGTTTGGTGACCGCTTCTTCATGCTTCTTGTGCTTGGACTGGTTTGGTTGGGCCCGGCCTTCATTGACCTGCGCTTCGTCTACGCCTTGCTCGTCTGGGATCTTTTGGTGGTGCTGGCATGGTTCGCTGATCTGGCACAATTTCCCCAACCGTCGCAACTCAGGGTAAGACGGACGTGGCGCTCGCCCGCGGCCCTGTCAATTCCATCGAACCTTGATCTTACGTTGATCAATTCCTCTGGCAGGACTGTGCGCGCCACGATGGTCGACACCGTTCCCCTGCAATTGAGAAATGAGCCGCCAAGTCTCATGGTCAAGGCTGCGGGCCGAAGCCAAGCGACGGTGACCTATCGAATCTGCCCGGTGCAACGGGGAGACGCGAAACTGAGCGACTGCTATGTGCGATATCAGAGCGTTCTGCGCATCGCGGAGAGATGGGTTCGAGCTTCCATTGGACAGACCGTACGGATTTATCCCAACTTGGAAGAGGCGAAGCGACACTCTATTTACCTGATGCGCAGCCGGCAGAGTACGGTGGAAAAACGCCACTCCCGGATTCGCGGCATCGGTCGCGAGTTTGAAAGCCTGCGCGAATACCGCCAAGGAGATGAGTATCGCGACATCTGCTGGACTGCGGCTGCGCGGCGCGCAAAGCTGGTCACCCGTGTTTATCAGATTGAACGCAGCCAGACGGTGTGGATTCTCCTTGACTGTGGACGGTTGATGCGGGCGCGCGTGGCCGGCCTCAGCAAGCTCGATCACGCTGTCAACGCCGCCCTCAGTCTGGCTCAAATCGCCTTGTCCGCAGGAGACCGCGTGGGACTAGTGGCCTACGGTCGGGCGATTCGTCAGCAGCTGCCGGCCGCCAAAGGCAGCGCTCACTTGCGGCAACTCATCGAGCAACTTGCCCTGGTACACGAGGAAAGCTCCGAAGCCGACCACCTACACATGGCGGGGCGTCTTTTGGCAGACCAGAAACGACGCAGCCTCATCGTATGGCTCACCGATCTCGCCGAGACTGCGATGACGCCTGAAGTCATCGAAGCAGCATCGATGATGGTGCCAAGGCATCTGGTCCTTTTCGTGATCGTCGGACAGCCGGACTTGGGCGAGTTGGCGACGAAGAGGCCACAGAGCGAGACAGAAATGTATCAAGTGGCGGCCGCGCAGGAGGTAGTTCACCGGCGGGAATTGCTGTTGGCTCGCTTGCGCGGCCGGGGGACTCTTGCGCTGGAGTTGAATTCCAAAGAAATTTCTCCTGTGCTCGTGAACTCCTATCTACGGATCAAGCAACGGAATCAACTCTGAGCTGACTTAGCTCCGCCGGAGAGTCCGAACAAGTAAGCCACCAGAAGCACGAACATCGCTCCCGCCATCGAGAACTTCAAGGGGATGGGCAGCCCGGTCGGCGAAACGAACGCTTCGATCACGCCCGCCACAATGAGCATGGGAATTATGCCCAGAATCAGTTGCGCCGCTTCCAGCCCTCCTCGGGCCAGTGACTCCGGACGAGGTAACACCCCTGGAAACAAGAGACCCTCAGCGATCCGCAGACCCGCCCCTCCCGCAATAAAGATGGCAGGCAGTTCAAGAACTCCGTGCGGCGCTACAAAGCTCCACAGTTGCAAGCTCAGCCCCGACAACCAGCATGCCATGCCGACAACCCCAATCAGCAGCCCGTTAAACGCCATCATGTAAATGGTGCCCACCCCAGCCGTGATTCCGAACGCAAAGGTGGTGAAGCTCACGCTGATGTTGTTGGTCATAATCGCGCTGGAAGCCAGCGGCTTGATGCCCACGATGGAGTGCGTCCACATCTGATGGCGGTCAATCGTCTCCACCATCTCCGACCCCAGAATCTTCACTTTGAAATCGGGGTTCCGATAAGTGAGGACGGCGCCAACAATGCCCGCCAGCAGAAAGACCAGGACCGACAACAGGCAATGCTTCAGATTCCGCCGGAAGATGACGGGGTAGGTGGACCAGAAAAACGAAAATATCGCCGTAGGACTCGCTTTGCGCCCCGAATAGATGGTATTGTGAGCCCGCACCAGCAACTGGTTGAGGTAGCGGGCAAAGTGCACGGAACCACGATCTTCGCGAATGGCCGCAAGGTCCGCCGCCGTCTGTCGGTAAAGCAGACCCAGTTCCTGCAAATCGGAGCGGGACAGCGACTGCAGCCCGCTTTTCGCGCTTTGGTTCAACAGCGTTTCCAGCTTGCTCCAGTAGGGTTTGCGTTTCTCCAGCCAGCGGGTGGAAATCATCGTGGACTCGATTGACCAAGTGAGAATTGACACTCCGGAGCAAATCGCCCTGGAGTTGCCCTTGGCTGGAATCGGAAGCCGGTTCCTCGCTCTGGCAATCGATACTCTAATCCAAAGTGTCTTCTATCTCATAACTGCATTCATCTTTATACTTACTCTTCCCTTGGGGTCCTCCGTCCTGACTTTTCTCCCGCGCTTGCTGGGGCCGGCGGTCGCTATGTTCGTCCTGTTCGCCTTCTATTGGGGTTATTTCGCCTTCTTCGAGGCCATCTGGAAAGGGCAAACGCCGGGGAAGCGCTATGCCGGCATCCGTGTCATCAAGGAGTCAGGCAGGCCCATTAACGCTTTCGAGGCAATCGGCCGCAACCTCATGCGCGCAGTCGATGGGCTGCCCGGGATCTACGGTGTGGGTTTGGTATGTATGATGTGCAACCAGCAGAGCCGAAGGCTGGGTGATTTTGTTGCTGGTACCATCGTCGTGCACGAGAAACCCACCGAGGATGCGCGCCCGTCGTGGAATACCTCTAATGAAGGATTCGCGACCGCTCCCGGCCTGGCACGGGCTACGCCGGAGGAACTTGTCCTGATTGAAACCTACCTGCACCGGCGATGGGACATCGACAAATACGTTCGCCTCAACACCGCGCTTCAAATCGCGGAAAGAATCAAGGCAAAGACCGGGCTGCAGCCCCAACCCAACCAGCACGTTGACGACTTCCTGGAGGACGCTGCCAGAAAGATTCGAGATAGCGGCAAATTCCGCTAGCGGAAGGGGAACTTAATAGTCCTGCAGGGTGACCTGTTCGCCGCTCATTCACCCTATGGAAAGAGCCCGGTGCCTGGGTTGAGGAACACTCTCCCGGGACGGTTTCCAAAGGCCTCAGCTCCGCACCGTGCTTTATCGTTCTGAGCAACAAACTGAGAAGAGAACCGAGAACTGACAACTGGTTTTTCGTTATCCTGCTTGCCTTGTGGTTCCCGTGTTCCTCCCCGCCGTGACCGGCGCACGCCGGTTCCTCTGCTTGACTGCATGACCCAAGTCCGATAATCTACTACAATATACATTATCTAAAAGATAAGCATCGATCTTTGACAATCTGACCCAGGCGAGGGTGTGGCTTCTCGACCCCGCTCCAAACGCGGTTTCAGCGAAGAATGGACGATCCTGCTTAGCGCTGCAGTTTCAAAAAGAGGATTCCCAAAGGTGGAAGGGTCAGATCCAAAGAGAACGGCTGGCCATGTGCGGGTATGGTTTCGGCGAGCACACCTCCACCATTCCCCTGATTACTGCCGCCGTAGGAAGCGGCATCGCTGTTCAAAAGTTCGCGCCAATACCCTCCTTCGGGAACGCCTATACGATAGTGCTGTCGCAACACCGGCGTGAAGTTTCCAATCACCACGATGATCTCGTGATGACCAAGGCGCAAGAAACTGAGCACGCTGCAATCCGCGTCGTTGGCATCCAGCCACTGAAAAGTGCCGGGATCAAATTCGCGCTCGTAGAGAGCGGGTTCTCTTCGGTAGAGGTGGTTCAAGTCCTGCACCCAGGTTTGCACTCCGGAGTGCAGAGGGAATTGAAGGACCCACCACTCCAGGCTTTCCTCAGCGTTCCACTCGCGTTTCTGACCGAACTCGCAACCCATGAAGAGCAGCTTCTTGCCCGGCTGAGCCCACTGGTAGCCGAATAACAGCCGGAGATTGGCGAACTGCTGCCATTCATCGCCCGGCATCCGGCCGATCAGTGAGCCTTTGCCATGCACCACCTCATCGTGGGAGAGCGGCAAAACATAGTTTTCCGTAAACATATACAGGCCGCGGAAAGTCATCTGATTGTGCTGATATTTGCGGTGGATGGATTCCTTGGCCAGGTACTTGAGGGTGTCGTGCATCCAGCCCATGTCCCACTTGAGTCCAAAGCCCAGCCCGCCAACATGAGTGGGACGCGACACCATCGGCCAGGCGGTGGATTCCTCGGCGATAGTCTGGATGTCCGGGTGACGCCCGTAAGCGGTGCGATTCAATTGTTGCAGGAAGCTCACGGCGTCGAGATTCTCGTTTCCGCCGTACTGGTTTGGGACCCACTCGCCGTGGTTACGGGCGTAGTCGAGATAGAGCAGGGATGCGACGGCATCGACGCGCAGGCCATCGATGTGGTAGCGATCCAGCCAGAACATAGCGCTGCTGAGCAGGAAGCTGCGCACCTCGTTGCGGCCATAGTTAAAGATGAAAGACGTCCACTCGGGGTGGAAGCCCTGACGCGGATCCTCGTGCTCGAATAGGTGGGTGCCGTCGAAGAAGGACAAGCCGTGGCCATCGCTCGGAAAGTGCGAGGGCACCCAGTCGAGGATGATCCCGATGTTGTGCTGGTGGAGGCAGTCCACCAGGTACATGAAGTCTTGTGGCGTGCCATAGCGGCTAGTGGGTGCAAAGTAACCAGTGACCTGGTAGCCCCAGGAACCATAGAAGGGGTGCTCCATGATGGGCATGAACTCGGCGTGGGTGAAGCCCATCCGGTTCAAGTACTCGGCCAGCTTCGGAGCCACTTCGCGGTAGGTGAGCCAACGGTTTCCGTCCTCGGGAACGCGCATCCAGGAACCGAGGTGAATTTCATAGATGGACATCGGGCTAGCGGAGGCTTTGCGCTGACGGCGAGACTGCATCCACTCCTGATCACCCCATTCATAGCTGAGGTCGCGCACGATGGAAGCAGTTTTCGGAGGGGTTTCGGTGCAAAAGGCAAAAGGGTCAGCCTTCTCCATGCGATAGCCCTGGAAACGAGACGACACGTAGTACTTGTAAATTGCACCCGGCTCCACGCCGGGGACAAATCCCTCCCAGATTCCTGAGCTTTCGCGTGGCCGCAGAGAATGCACATCCCGGTTCCACTGGTTATAGTCGCCGATAACCGAAACTGCATCTGCATTGGGCGCCCACAGCGCAAAGAATGTGCCCCGCTCTCCATCCGCCATGCCGGGATGCGCGCCCAGTTTCTCATAGAGCCGGTCGTGAGTGCCTTCGTTGAACAGGTGTACGTCAAAGTCGGTTAACAAGCTGCAGTTGTAACGAACTTCCGAGCGTTCGATTTGAGCCCTAGCGGTATCCATTGCTGTTCCTCATAATTTTATCGCTGATCGCCCACGAGAGGGTGGGACCGCATAAACAGAATTTTGTACCGGGGTTGAGCAAGCTAAGCGGCCATCGCATGGTGGCTCGCAGAAACACGCGTCGAGGTCTCGCATACAGGGGCACGCCAAGCCGTCAGTCCGCCATTGTTGCGGCGGCACTGGCCGAATCGGTAATGGTCGCTGAAAAACGCAACTCTTCGGAGAGCTCAGTCACTTGCGCTATCCATGCCTGAGCCTCCTTGTCCCCAGCCTCGGCCTTCGAACGAAATTCGTTATGGGCCCGCGTGATCCATTCCTGACAGAGGTTCTGGACCCACCAGATATTCACGGAGAATGGCAGCGAACGAGCCAAATGGACAGCCTTCTGAAGCCGCGCAATCGATCGCAGATCCGCCACATTGGCGAGGGTAGCCTCCGCCATGGCTTCCACCCTCCGTCTGAGTACGAACTCGAGTGTGGATGCATCCAGATCGATTTGTACCGCCTTGGCCTCTTGCAACAGAGCGTGGATGTGCTCAGGTTCCAGGTCGTCCCCAGCAAACGCGTCCCGCAGAAGACTGTTCAACGCGGATTCGGCGGAGGCCCGGAAGCCTTTGGGCAGGGGCACGCCGGAGCTGATGAGAAATCGCATTAATTCGGCATGGTGCTGGTAAATTTGCCGATGGGCGGCCTCAACTTCAGCCAGCACGGAAGTCGACAGAATACCCAGGACCTTCCGCTGCTGATCTTTGAAGAGCGCCTGCAGGGAATGAATCTCACCGAAGGCTTGCTTGACCAGGGAACGCGTATCCTCACTGGACTGAGGGAACGCCTCGACTAGACCCTTGCCCACGACACCATCCACTCCCGGGTTGCTTTCGCGAACTCCGGCTACCACCTCATGGCCACCGAAGTGAGCTACGCCAAAATCTAAGGTCAAACCCTCGCCCGTGATGTTGGACGTGAACACAGCCTTACCCACTGCCAGCTTTGCGTTTTCCGACTCCTTCGTAGAGTACTGTTGGCGATCGACGGTGTAGCAATAAACTCGCGCATGTTCCTGGTAGGGCTCAAAGATAGAACTTATTGCGTAGTGGCTCCCTAGCTTAAGCAAATCGACTCGGGACGTCTTTACGAGTTTTTCGTAAATGCGGGCGCCGTCGCCATGTTCAGCGAGGTTACTCTTGGCCTCCGCCAGCATTTCCAGAAAACTGCCTTCGAAATCATCTCCGAATACCTGTTCCGCAAGTTCAATGGCGCGTCCGGCATACTGCATAACCTGCACCGTCTCGATGCCCGACAGTTCATCGAAGAACCAGCCGCAGCTGGTGTACATGAGCATGGCATGGCGCTGCAATTCCAACAGCTTCAGCATGAGGACGGTCTCAGCTCGACTGAGCTCGCGTAAAGCATGTTTCTTAATGAACCGTTCGATACCTTCAGGGGAGCGATCCAGGATCACGTCGATGTAATCATTCCGGGCCGCCCAAGGGTCTTTGAGCAACTGGCCCGCCTTCTCTTCATATTTCGGTGCCACGGTGTCGCGCAGCCAATCCAGGGCTTGCCGCAAAGGCCCGCGCCACGCTTGGCTCCAACCGGCGTGCTGGCCCGAGTTGCATCCGCAATTGCTCCGCCAGCGCTCGACGCCATGGACACAGCTCCAGGAACTGTTCTCGAATATCTCTACGCGGTGAATCGGTGGATGGCGTTCCAGGTACTCTCCATAGTTAGTGAGTTGGGCGAGCTTGTTCGACTCGATGTAATCCAGCGCAGACGCAAGACCCATCTCGCCGAACTGATGATGGTGGCCGAAAGTTTCTCCATCCGCGGCCACGCTCACGAGTTCCGGCCACGCCCGCAAGTCTTCCGCGAAGCCGGCCATGATTCGTTTGGCGAAACCTTCCCCATTGGCCAACAGGCCTTCAAATGCGACCGCCCGGGAGATGGGTCCGTCGTAGAAGAAGACGCTTATCTTCCTTCCCGAGGGGAGATTCAGACGGTAAGGCATGGAAGGATCGATGCGCTCGCCACTTACGTCTTTCCAGGAGCGGCCACCGATTTTTCCCTCTTTGCTGGCCTGGCGCGGAGCCAGAATCGTGAACTTGATTCCGAATTCCGCGAGGATTTCCAGGGTTTCGAGATCGACCGCGGTTTCTGGAAGCCACATACCGCCGGGGGCGCGGCCGAATCGATGGGTGAAGTCCCGGATCCCCCACGCGATCTGGGTGTACTTGTCACGCCGGTTCGCCAGCGGCAGGATGATGTGGTGATAGCCCTGCGCAATGGCGGAGCCGTGGCCAGAAAATCTGTCCTTGCTGACGCGGTCGGCTTCCAGAATGGCCTTATAAACTCGCGGCGCTTTGGCCTCGATCCAGGACAGCAGGGTGGGACCGAAATTGAAACTAATCTTTTCGTAGTTGTTTAGGATGCGGAGAATTCGGTCTTCATTGTTGAGGATACGAGCGGCTGAGTTTGGAGCGTAACATTCGGCATTAATGCGCTCGTTCCAATCGTGATACGGGTAGGCCGAGTCTTGCAGTTCGATCGCCTCCAGCCAAGGATTCTCCCGAGGCGGCTGGTAAAAGTGACCGTGAATGCACACATATCCCATCGATGTCTTCTGTGCGGGAGTCCCGTTGATTTCACGTTACTACATACGGAACGCAAAGACAAAAACGAAGAGGCTCTTGATGATGCCGGATCTGTATTGCGTGCTCTCCGGAGCGCCAGCGGGATAACGAGCGACTGGGACTAGGAAGACACGGCGCAATTCAGGCGGTTCCCCGCATTCCCACTTTGGGACGGAGTTTACTGGCCCGGAGAAGGTGACCGAATGGAAAAACATCCAAATGCCGCGCGGTGACCGACAACTGGCCTGGTCATCGTTGTCGGTGAGGTCGATCGAGAACAAGATCGCCTAGGATGGGAACGCGTTGCCCTGCGTGGCGGAGAATAAAGCGCTAACATCAATAATCTACGATTGGAGACCGCGATGGAACCGTTCCGCTCTCATCTCTTCATTTGCACGCAGCAAAAGCCAGAGGGCGTTCCCTCCTGTCCGGCCAGCGGGTCGTTGGCTGTGCTCGAGGCGCTAGATCGCGAGATGCAGGCGCGCGGTCTCAACCAGGATGCGCAACTCACTACCTGCGGCTGCATGGGACTGTGTGATGAAGGTCCGGTGATGGTGGTTTATCCGGCCGGGGTGTGGTACCGGCGCGTGCGCGCGTCGGATGTTTCCGAAATCGTCGGTGCGCATTTACGCGACGGTAAGCCCGTCGATCGTCTGGTATGGAACGATGCGCCTGCGATGAAAGCCATGGCGGTCGAGCATGGGGAAAAGTTCCGTGAGGCGATGGCCGCCCGCGACAAAGCTGGGATGCTGCCCGACCGCCTCGATCAAATGATTCGCGGGTACATGCCGAGTCGTTGCCTACTCACGGCGCTTGAACTCGACATCTTTACCGCCGCAGGGGATGGAGCCAACGCGGAACAGATCGGGACGAGGGTCGACGCGAATGCCCGTGCCGTAGGCATGCTGCTTCACGCGCTGGTCGCGCTCGGACTGCTCTCGAAGAGCGGTGACGATTACAGGAACACGCCCGAGTCCGCACGCTTCCTGGTTCAGGGATCCAAAAACAGCCACCGCAATGGCCTGCTACACACCGCCAACATGTGGCATCGCTGGAGCACACTGACCGACGCGGTGCGCGGTGGTACCCGCATTCCCATCGATCGCGACGCTACTCCCGAATGGACGCGCAACTTCATTTCCGGCATGCAACGGCACGCCAAAGATCGCGCCCCGCATGTGGTGAGGGCGCTGGGCACTGCCGGGGTTCGCCGCATCCTCGATCTCGGCGGCGGCTCTGGCGCATACTCCATCGCGTTCGCAAAGGCCTATCCCGATGTACAGTGCGAGATTCTTGATGTCCCCGAGGTCCTGCCGCTCACTGCGGAATATGTCAGCCAGGCCGGCGTCTCAGCGCGAGTCAGGCTTCGTGCTGGCGACATGCTCCGCGACGACTTTGGCTCGGGCTACGACATCATCATGCTGAATGCGATCTGCCATATGTTTTCCGAGGAGCAGAACCGCGACATTTTCCACCGTGCGCACCAGGCACTCGTGCCGAATGGCCGCCTCGCCGTGCAAGACTTCATCCTCAATCCCGACAAAACCGGGCCACAACACGCGGCACTGTTTTCGCTGAACATGCTCGTCGCCACCGAGGCCGGTGCTACTTACAGCGAGCCCGAATACACCCAGTGGATGAAGGCTGCGGGTTTCAGCGAGGTATGCCGGATCGAGTTGCTGGGGCCAAGCGGCCTGATTGTGGGACGAGTGAAGTAGTCCTCAAACGCAGACATATCCGGGTAAGTGTTGCGTCCTATATGTCTCGCGCGACCCTCAGCCATTCATCAGCGTCCTTGTTAGAGCATTTTCAGCGTGTACGAAACAGCAGGTCCCTCCACTCCGGTATGACAATCCGTAAGGGGCTTACAGTAAGGGTGAAAACGCCTTAGCCCAAGGAGACGCTACGCCTGGACTTGGGACGAGCCCATCCCGGCGAACACTCGGCGGGTGGCTTGGACTGGGGCGCGGTCGGTGGGCGCCTGGCATTGGGCGCTTCGCATCGTCGAGAAGGCTGGTGGAGGCGCGAGATTGTGTCCCTAGTTAATTCCTCACCACCAATTTTGGGCCGCAGATCACAGCGAGCTGTGATCTGTGTCCTTGCGCCATTTTGGGCTCGGGACTGAAATGGAGTGGTCAGTCATCAGACCAATGGCAATGGCCAGCACTGAATCAGCAGCGAGAGTCGGGTTCGAGGCGATTCCTAGAAACAAGGTCTACCAGGAAGTCGCCAAGCAGCTCGAACGGCGCATTACCGAAGAGCTGAAACCGGGCGACCTGCTTCCCCCCGAACGGGAGCTGGTGCAATTGCTTGGGGTCAGCCGCGGCTCGGTGCGCGATGCCATCCGCAGCCTGGAACTGATGGGGCTGCTCGAACCGCGACAGGGAATCGGCACGGTGGTTTGCCGTCCGGCCGCTGCGTCAGCCAATCCTCTGGCGAACGCACTCCTCGAGAAGCGAAAGATGATTGTGGAACTGCTCGACGTGCGAAACATGATCGAGCCGCCGTTGGCCGGGCGGGCCGCTCTGCACTGCTCGCGCGATGAAATCGCTGACATGGAAGACATTCTTGTACGCCACGAGGCGAAGGTGCGCCAGGGCGAACTTGGAATCGAAGAGGACTCCGAGTTTCACTACAGCATCGCCTTGGCGTCGAACAACAGTGTGGTCTTAAAAGTGGTGGATGTGTTGATGGATTTGTTACGCGAGACCCGGGAACGGTCGTTGCAGGTGGAGGGACGGCAAGAAAGATCGCTCGCCGGCCACCGCCGAATTCTTTCCGCTCTCAAGCGGGGCGATGCCATAGCAGCAGAGGCTGCGATGCGCCGGCACCTGCGGGAGGTCGAAACAATCGTACTGAAAAAGCTTTACTAAAGAATGGAGGTTGCCACATGGGCCAGCTATTCGCGGTTGAAGTCATTTACCGTGGGGTCTTTCAAAAGACCCTGGCGAAAAACATCACGCGCGACATCGTTCTCGCCGCGCACAACCAAGGCAAACTGGGTATTTCCTTCGGTCGTTATGGAGATGCTCCGGAACGGAACGGCATTCCCGCCAAGAGTTTTGCCATCGTAGCCAACGATGAACAGACGCTCGAAGCCGGAATGGCACAATACGAGCCAAAACAAGTCGACCTGACCGTGGTTCTGGATGACACGCTCTGCAAGGGCGCGGAGTCTTGGGCGTGGTACGGGTTGCAGCCGGTGCATCATGCACTGAAACCGGGGCACACGCTGATCGTGATTTCCCGGGACGACGCACCTGCCCTGCTAGAAAACATTCACCGCCGGGAAGAGCCTTACAAGCTGGGAATCATTAAAGGAATTACCAGTTTCTCCGGCATGTGGGTCTTTAAAGATGACCACACGGACGTGCGGGTCCTCGGCGCCATCGCCAAGGTGCTGCCCGAAGTGATGACCTTCGAGTCGGTGGAGAAATTCATCAACGACAAGCTCAAGAGCTCACTGAAGGTTACGTCCGCACGCAATGCCTTCGATCGCTTTTCCAGCATTGATGTCAAAGCCGGCGTGGGCAATCCTGACGAGCTCTTCAAGTTTGACCTGCCCCGTTGGGAAGACATGCGCTGCGGCGTATCGATCAAGGGTCAGGGACAAGGCGGCGCCTTCGCCGATGCGGTGACCGGGCAAGTTGGCGGTTTCCGGCCGGCCCGCAACGAACTGTTCAAAAAGTACTCGACGCGCACCCAACGGCCGGTGGTGAACTTCTCCACCTGCACCAAGTGCACGCTGTGCTGGCTGAACTGTCCGGATGCCGCGTTCGACATCACGACCGCGGGCACCTACGACCCCAACCTCGAAGCCTGCTGCGGTTGCGGCATTTGCGAGGAAATTTGCCCGGTAAAGGACTGCATCACCATGGTGAACGAGTCCGAGTTCCACGGTAACGACAGCCAGTGGGCAGCGTTCGAGACAGACAAAGACGCATACCTGAAGTGGCTGGCGACCACGATTGAGAAAGCCGAACCGATCGAAAAGCGATCGCACGGTTTCCGTTATCGCGGTCAATATCAAGAACAGGTCCCCGAGGCCCTGGAAGTCGCAAAGAAAGGCTAATGCCCCGAAGGGGAGCAACCTGAAGACAAGGAGATTGAAATGCCGACACTGACAATACCTGTAGAAGAAAAAAAGCAACCCTTGGAGCAGGAAGCCCTGATTACCGGCGCGGAAGCCATTGCGATTGCCTGCAAACTGGCTAACGTGGACGTGGTCACGGCTTACCCAATCCGGCCTTATGACACGGTGATGCAGTACATCAGCCAATTGGTAGCGGACGGCGAAATGGACTGCGAATATATCGTGGCGGAAGGCGAACATTCACAATTCGAAATCGTGAAGCATGCGTCGGCTTGCGGAGCGCGCGTGTTTTGCGGGTCGAGCGGCGTGGGCTGGATGTATGCCATGGAAGCGCTGACCGTAACTCCGGCCCTGCGTATTCCGATGATCGCAATGGTGGGCAACCGGGCGCTCGATGATCCCGGCGCGTTTGGCGTGGAACACAATGACGCGCTCGCAGTCCGCGACCTGGGTTGGATGTTGACCTGGGTCGATAGCGCACAGGAAGCGTTAGACACCGCTTTGATCGCCTATCGGGTGGCGGAAGATCGCCGCATGTTCGTTCCGTTGGCGATTAGTTGCGATGGCGCGTTCCTCACCCACTCGCAAGCCCTGGTAAAGATCCCGTCACAGGAGCAGGTTAATAAATTCCTGCCTCGTTACAACCGCGGCGATCTGCTGCTCCATCCCGACAACGTCATTTCGGTGGCCCCACAGGCCAACGAGGACTGGGTGACGGAAATTCGACGGCAGAACTACGGAGTCACCGAGATCGCCTGCGACGTCATTCGCGAAGTCTATACCGACTTCGAGAAAACGTTCGGACGCAAGTACGGCAATCCGTTCTTCGAAGAGTATATGACCGAAGATGCGGAAGTCGTACTGCTGGGCATGGGAACAATGTCGACGCCAGTCCGGGTTGCAATCCGGAAGATGCGCGAAGAAGGCAAGAAAGTTGGCTTCGTTCGTCTGCGCTGGTTCCGGCCGTTTGCGGGTCCGGAGATTGCCAAGTGCCTGGAGCGTTTCAAGGCCATCGGCGTAATTGATCGCGACTTCTCGTTCGGTTCGCCGAACCTGAGTGGCGTGGTGGCCACGGAAGTTCGGTCCGCCATGTACACCGGCAGCAAAACCAGACCGCCGGTCATTGGCTTTATTGGTGGGCTGGGTGGCCGCGAAATAACCGTGCCTGACGTGGAAAAGACGGCGGAGATCACCTTCGACGCCGCCAAAGGCAACGCACAACCTCTGACGCAATGGATTGGGCTGCGGGGATAACGCCCGTCGACGCGTGGCGTTATTCATAGCCGGAAAGGACAAAAACAAATGAGCACATTCGTAGATGAAAAACCGACGCAAAACCTGGAGCCCTTCAAAGGAGTCAAGAAGGTTCCACACGAGGAATATTACACATCCGGCCACCGCACCTGCCAGGGCTGCGAGTCTGCGCAAATCATGAAACTGATGGCGAAGGC